>Ga0182015_10000071_pt1 | contig 128921 bp, 112 predicted proteins | sample 712P3MmetaG_FD_120478 | JGI IMG/M metagenome (GOLD analysis project Ga0182015, IMG submission 120478) | Permafrost microbial communities from Stordalen Mire, Sweden - 712P3M metaG | ecosystem: Environmental > Terrestrial > Soil > Wetlands > Permafrost | place: Sweden: Stordalen | collected...
CAACACTACATCCTCTATATCTGTCTCGGGGCGACGCTTTCTGAGGGAGTCAATGGCTCGGTTGCGCGTGATGACGGCCAGCCAGCCTCCTAAACTACCGCGTGCCGCGTCGAAGGCGCTGGGATTGCGCCACAACTGTAAGAACACTTCCTGAAGCACGTCTTCCGCCGCTCCCGTGTCTCCGAGCACTCGTAAGGCTACCGCATACACTATCGAAGAGTAGCGGTCATAGAGCTCCGCCATCGCCCCCTGATCACCGGCTTTCAGGCCGGTGACGACGGCTAGATCCGCCGAAATTCCTTGTCGTTGCGGACTCGACAAACGCTAGTCTCTTCCTTAGTAGATATACGTAAAATCCAGCCTTGCCGGATTGCTCTTATGCGCAACCCGACCCGGGAAGGGCACGGCTTTCAGCCGTGCCGCTATCGCAAATAACGAAGCGGGCTTCAGTCCCTGAAGACAAACCCGCCGAAAGCTGTGGCGAAAACATAGCAGCCAGACAGCGTTCCGGGCAAGTACGGGAAGGAACCGCATCAGCCTTCGCTTACTGGCTCAACTTGATCGCAAGCTGGCGCTCGGGTTGCGTCATCTGGCTCCAAAGTTTCTGCAGGTCATCCTGCAGTGCCTGATTGTCGGGCTGCTTGTGCAGGGCGAGTGCAAACCAACGGTAGGCAGTCGGCAAGTCGCGCGGCGTGCACGTGCCGGTGGAATAAAGCGCGCCCAGAGAGATCATTGCCTTCGGATTGGACTGCTCGGCGGCCGGCTTCAATAGCCGCAGGCCGCGGTCGCAGTCCTGGCTCACCCCGCTTCCATAGATATAGCGTTGCGCCTCAGCCACGGGATCGGCCGGCTTTGCGGGCGTGGGCTTGCGCTCCCGCGGCTTCACGGCGGGGGCCGTTTCCGCCTGAGGCGGCCGCGTGTCGGAATCAGCACTCGCAGGTTGCGATGCAGAGTCCGCAGGCGGGTTCGAATTCGTTGTACCGTCCTGGGCTGAAGCTGTCGGTGTCGGACCGGCCTCAGGAAGCGCGGTTTGCGGCGAACTGCTCTGCGGCAAAGAAGCTTGCGCAGGAGCCGTTTGTGAAACCGTCGATTCCTCTGCAGGGGGCGGTGCGGCTGCGCCTGGTGGTGTCGCGGTCCCGCTTGCGGTGGTCGCCGGAGCCGCACCTACCGGAGTTGGCGCGGCGCTCGTCCCGCTCCCAGAATCCGTAGCGCTTGGCGGAGATTCCTCCGATTGCGTAGCCGCCGCAGGTTTCCGGTCGCCCTTGGTCAGCCAGTCGAAACCTCCTTGCTTCCAGCGCAAGTATCCGAAACCACCCACCAGGATCAGGGCGATCACAATCAACGCAAACTTACCCCAGCCCGATTTCGACTCTTCTTCATCTTCGAGAAGGTAGTCCAGATTTCCGGAAGAGCGCATTGGATCGTGGCCGCTCGGGGAATCCACGCTTTGCCGATCCGTAGGTGTGCCCAGTCCCAGAAAAGACGGTCCGCTGATTATCGGGGGAGTGTTTCTCGGAGGAGTGGTTATCGGGGCAGGGACTGTCCGGGAAGAGATAGCCGGCGCTACCTCTATCGCAGAGCGTGTCGGCGGTCGCGGATCCACAGACGAACCACTCGGTCCCAGCTCTGCCCTCTTTTCCCCAGGCGTGGAAGTCGCTCGCACTCGAGGATCGGGTGCCCCAGTCTGTGCCACCAGAGCTGCTCCACACATCCCGCAAAAGCGGTTGGCCTCGGAATTTTCATTGCCGCAACGTCCGCAGCGCACTCGCCCTCCTTAGGTGTCTACAGAATACAGTTGCCAGCAGCTAGTTGTCAGTTGCCAGTTTTGTACCCGAGCAGCCTGTTCGATTTTTCCCGCCGCAAACCGGCAACGGGCAACAGGCAAATACCTTTCATGCTATGCTGCGCAAATCTTCGACATCATCTTCCTAGGACGGGTTTGTGCTGGTTGAATTGCGGCTGGAGAACTACGCGGTTATCGACAACGCGGCGGTGGAATTCGCCTCGGGCTTGAACCTGTTGACTGGCGAAACGGGCGCGGGGAAATCCATTCTGATCGATGCGCTGGCCCTGTTGCTGGGCGATAAAGCCTCGAGTGACGTAATCCGCACAGGCGCCGAGCGGGCGGTGGTGTCGGCGGTTTTCGAGTGCGAAAGCAGCGCTGCGGAGGCGATCGAGAAAATCCTGGAGCACAACGGGCTGGATGAATCGGAGGACGGCTCGCTGATTGTGCGTCGTGAGATTGCGGTTGGGGGCAAAGGCCGCGCATTCGTAAACAATCAGGCTGCCACCGTCGCCTTGCTGCGGCAGCTTGCGCCGCATCTGGCGACGATCCATGCGCAAAGCGAATCGATTCTGTCGTTCGACGCCACGGCTCGCCTGGAGTTGCTCGATCAGTTTGCCGGCAGCCAAGTCGAGCCGGTAGCCGCGGCATACGAAGCGTGGAAGGCAATTCGCGGCCGCATCGATGAACTGGAACAGGGTGAGCAGGACCGGTTGCGGCTTGTAGATCTGTGGATGTTTCAGAAACGGGAGATTGAAGAAGCCAAGCTGCAAGCCTGCGAAGACGAGCGACTCGAAACAGAAAAGCGTGTGCTCGCCAATGCCGAGAAGATTTACAACGCTGCCATGCAGGCCTTCGATCTGCTGTATGAGGGGGATGGTTCCACGTCCGCATCGATGCGCGCCGCGCAAAAGCAGATCGAAGAGCTGGCCCGCTACGAGCCGAAATTCCAGGAAGCGCTGGCTGCGCTGGAGACAGCGAGGATCAGCGTGGAAGATGTGGGCGCCACGGTGCGGGATTACGCGGGCGGAATTCACGCTTCGCCCGAGCACCTGGCGGAGGTGGAAGACCGGCTGGCAGCGCTCGACCGGTTGAAGCGTAAGTATGGTCCGGCGCTCGATGACGTGATTGCGTTCGGAGCGGACGTGACCCATAAGCTTTCGGAGATTGAGAACAAAGACGAAATCCTGCGCGATCTGCGGGCCGATCTGGCCAAAACTGGTGAGGAATATTTGCGAGCGGCTCTGGCACTGTCGAAAAAGCGGCAAGATGCGGCGCGGAAACTGGAAAAGCTGGTGGAATCGGAAATCAACGACCTCGCCATGAAGTCAGCCTTCCGCATCGAGATGGCGATGTCGGAACAAGAGGGGAGCTGGACAACGACGGGAATCGATCAGGTGGTTTACATGATTGCGACCAATCCCGGCGAGCCTATGCGGCAGTTGGAACATATTGCTTCGGGCGGAGAATTGTCACGGGTGATGCTGGCGCTGAAAGTGAGCGTGCAGACGGGCAGGCAAAGTGGAAGAGCGGCCCTTCAGGGCCGCGTCAGCGGATCAAATTCATCCGGGCCTTCAGCCCCTGTGAAGCAACGCACCATGGTGTTCGATGAAATCGACATCGGCATCGGAGGCCGAGCCGCCGAAGCGGTGGGAAAGAAATTAAAGGAACTGGCGCGTGCCAACCAGGTTTTGTGCGTGACCCACCTTCCGCAAATCGCGACCTTTGCCGACCATCACTACGTGATCGAGAAAAAGGAACGCAATGGACGGACGCGCACCTCGATCCGCCCCGTTGCCGGCGAGGAGCGTACCGAGGAAGTGGCGCGCATGCTCAGCGGCGCCAAATTGACCGATACTTCGCGCAAGCACGCCGAGCAAATGATCAAAGCAAACGGGTAGCGCAGGCGTCCCGGCGGCAAACCTGGCGATGCCCCGACCGCCATAGCGAGATAAAAGGAAGGTAACAAGTGAGCGGATGCCTAAAAGAGAGGTAATAATATAGTTGACTGACTACGGTCAGTGTGCTACCTTAAGCACATGAAAGGCCCACAGACTCTACAACAAGCGATTCAGTTCTTCTCAGACTACGAAAACTGCCGCCAGTTCATGATTGCCGTGCGCTGGTCAGATGGCAAGGTTCGCTGCCCGTACTGCAATTCCGAGAAGGTCACTTACCTTGAGAAAGCGCGGCTCTATCGCTGCTACGAGAAGCATCCTAAACAAAAGTTCTCGCTCAAGATTGGCACCGTCTACGAGGACTCGCCTGTCCCGCTTGAAAAGTGGCTACCCGCAACTTGGCTGCTGGCGAACTGCCGCAACGGAATCTCGTCCTATGAGATTGGCCGCGCTATTGGTGTGACCCAAAAGTCGGCATGGTTCATGATGCACCGAATTAGACTCGCAATGCAGACCGGAACCTTCGTCAAGATGGGTGGGCCGGGTAGCGAGATTGAGTCGGATGAAACTTTCGTGGGCGGCAAGGCGAAGAACATGAGCGCGAAACGCCGCGCACAATTCAGAATTGCGCGCGAGACTTCGATGGGAGATGCTGCACTGGTCAATAAGACTGCCGTATGGGGCGTGCTAGATCGCGAATCGCGCACCGTTCGCGCTACCGTGGTTCCCAAAGTAAACCGAGCATCTTTGCAGACTGCGGTTCTTGATCAAGTCGCACCCGGATCAAAAATCTACACCGATGAAGCAAAGGTCTATCGTTCGCTGCCAAACGATTACGTTCATGAATTTGTGAATCACATGGAGCAGTACGTCAACGGGCAAGTTCACACGAACGGATTAGAGAACTATTGGTCTTTGCTCAAGCGTGGATTGAATGGAACGTATGTCGCAGTCGAGCCGTTCCATCTGCATCGCTACCTTGATGAGCAAATGTTCCGATTCAATAACCGCAAAGATGAAAATGGGCGTAGACTGTCCGACGCGGAAAGATTCACTTTAGCTTTATCGCAGATCGCGGGGAAGCGGTTAACCTTCGCAGAGGTAACTGGCAAGGTGGGGGAAAGCGAGGCGTTCTAATCTTTTTCGTGGGAAGCGTGGGAAGCGCGCTTCTTCTGTTTCGACCGCTTCTCGGCGTCCAGCTTAGCTTTGATCTCACTATGTGGAACGGACACTAGACGCCGCATAAAATTCGTGAATTTGTCGAAGTCGCCCGTGACATTCTTGGCGGAAGGTTTGGGATGACTCGGCATATCGGCTCAGATTGGAGTCTGCGCCGATGTATGACCAAAGTCAATACCCTCATTTTGTCCGTAGCGATAACATTTTCCTCGGCCCTGACATCGAACAATCCATGTATTACAACAAACCAATTCGCCAGCCGAAACAACCCAAAGCCGAAATACCCACGTACACGATTCCAGAGGCCGCGACCTTCTTGGCAATGAGTTCGGGAACGCTCTATAGCTGGTACGCCAGCGAACACCCAATTCTCAGAGCATCGGGTTACCTAAAAATAGCGCGGGAGAGCGTTAACGCCTATATCACATTGCTATCATTTCGTGATTTAGAAGAAGCTTACAAAATCCACCTTCTTCGGTTTAAGCATCGTAAATCGCTGCAATATCTTCGCGTGGCAATGAGTGACGCACGCGAAAAAACGGGCAGCGAGCACCCTCTTCTGACGCATGAAATTGATGTGATGCAGCGCCTTGCGCTAATCATTCCTGGCAGAGGAAAACGCGCGAGAAGGGCGATTACCCTTGGCGATTCCAGTGTCCCTGATTACATCCCAGAAGTCGTAAAAACGTGGGGAATACGAATCTCAAAAACACGCAACGAGATGTTCCCGTGGCGCTACGCTGCGGACGATGATGTGAGCACTCCGGTGGCAATGAATCCAGAGGTTATGTCTGGACGCCTCGTTTTGACTGGTACGCGAATTCCGGTAAACATTTTGTGGGGCCGATCAAGGGCAGGCGAAGATATTAAAAATATCGCCGACGATTACCGAATTGACGAGCGACAAGTCCGACAGGCCCTGTCCCATATTGACGAAGCCATACCAAAAGTGGCATGACGACTGTGTAGTGTTCTTGGACGACTGTTTCGCTAGCGATTCAGCCGTCGCGACGCTCGCGCCGTATTTTCAGTTGCGCGATTTTAGAGTCATCTTTCCAGACGGAAGGAAAGGCAAGCAAAACGGGGTTCTCGATGGCCCTATTATTGCCAAGTGCCACGAAGAAAAGTGGCTCTTACTTACCACGGATCATGAAATGGGCAAGACCCACATAGAGGAAATTAAGAAGCATCCGAACGCAACGATTCTTGCCACGACATCCAATCCATCATCGCCAGAGGAATTGCGCGAGTGGCTAGCGGCGGTCGTCAAACTAAAAGCTACCGTCTTGCGAATGTACAAAAAGCAGCCGCGCCCATGGTTTGCTACCTTTAGCAAAGAGGGTAGTATCACAAACTGTACAACAATCACAGCAACCCACCGCACGCGACGAACACGAGCCAAGTAACGAGCAGCGGAGGGCGGAAAGAGCGGCGTAAGTGGCGCGTGAACTCTTCATACTCTTTTTTTGTGCGACGATCGCCTTCCTCCTTGGAAACGGTTATTACAAATCCTTTCGCAGTGGTGTCCTTACTACAATAATCAAAGGCCGCCGCAGCACCTCTCGCCGGGACAAGGAACCGATCAGTTACTGGATTGGCATGGCCGTAGGGATTTTCGCATTTATCGTCATGGTATCCGCGACTGGGCTTATGGCGTTCCTGGTATGCGTGGGTTTATTCGGGAAATCAAAGTAGACCGTAGTCAGTCAACTATATTATTACCAAAAGAGAGCTTGACGGCGTCGGAGCAGATTAGCTAAGATTACTTAGCTAACCATTGACGACATGGAAACCATCACCATCCATAAGGCAAAGACACAGCTTTCCCGGCTCATAGAGAAGGCCTGCCGGGGCGAGGAGATCGTTATCGCCCGCGGAAAACAGCCAGTGGTGCGACTGGTTGCCATCGCGGACGAGCGCGGAGATCGTAAGCCCGGCGCGTGGAAGGGAAAAATCAAGATCGGGCCGGAATTTTTTGAGCCGCTGCCTCCGGAAGAGCTGGAAGGCTGGGAGTAAGGGCCCTTGCGTTGCCTGCTCGATACCCATGCCTTGATTTGGTGGATGACAAACGATCCTCATCTCTCTAGGACAGCCCGCGCCCTGATCAAAGACCGAGACAATATTTCGCTCGTGAGCACGGTTTCTGCCTGGGAGATCGCCACTAAGGTTCGCTTGGGAAGACTCCCGGCGGCGGCAGATCTGATCCGAGACTTTGTTGAAACACTGACGCGGGAGCGGATAAAGATTTTGGCCGTAACCGCCGAACACAGTATTCGTGCGGGCTTACTCCCCGGTCCACACAAAGACCCCTTCGACCGCATGCTGATCGCTCAGGCTCTCGCTGAAAACATACCAATTGTGAGCAACGATCGCGCGCTGGACGGATACGGCGTAAAACGGTTGTGGTAAGCAGCGCCACCTATGCCGGTCAAGCTCAAATTCTCACCCTTCGCTGCTAATCCCCGCCGTTTCTGTGGCTTACGTTGACCAGAAGAGCACTTTCCGGTAGTTTATTAGTATCGCTCCAATGGGTTCGTGTACCCTGACCGTACAGATTCCAGGCCGGATTTTGCATCTTACAGAGTCTATAGGAAGATCACAAGAACGGGAGTTGAATGGTGCCAGATAGCCAGGGAAAAACGTTGCTTTTGCTGAAGCCGCGGGGCTTCTGTGCCGGGGTGGTGCGGGCCATCGACGTGGTCCGCATCGCTCTGGAAGCCTTCGGTCCGCCCATCTACGTCCGCAAGGAAATCGTCCACAACAGTTTTGTGGTGGACGAATTGCGCGGCAAGGGCGCGATCTTCGTCGACAGCGAGGACGAAGTTCCCAACGGCGAGCGCGTCATCTACAGCGCGCATGGAGTTTCGCCCGAGGTGCGGGAGCACAGCGCCAGGCGCGGACTCCGGGTGATCGATGCCACTTGTCCGCTAGTCACCAAGGTGCATGTGGAAGCGGTGAAGTTTGCCAAAGAAGGCTATTCGCTGATCCTGATCGGGCACCACGACCACGACGAAGTTATTGGAACCCTCGGCGAGGCTCCGCTCGTAACGCAGGTGGTGGGCACTCCGGAGCAGGTGAAGTCGCTTTCCGTGCCGGATCCGGATCGCGTGGCGTATCTAACCCAGACCACGCTAAGCCTGGACGAAACGAAAGACATCATCGCCGCCTTGAAGAAGAAGTTTCCCAACATCAAAGGACCGGCAGCGCAGGACATTTGCTACGCCACGGAAAACCGCCAGGTAGCCGTGAAACAGGTCGCTTCGGAAGCTGATCTGCTACTGGTTGTGGGGTCGGAAAACAGTTCAAATTCGAATCGTCTGGTCGAAGTGGCGCGGAACCTGGGTACGAACGCGCATCTCATCGACAGCTACAAGGACATCGAATCCCAGTGGTTGGTAGACGTAAGGACGATCGCGCTGACGGCCGGCGCTTCGGCGCCGGAATGCCTGGTGGAGGAAACCATGAAGTTTCTCGCCACCAAGGGTTTCGACAATGTGCAGGAACTCGAAGTGATGCCGGAAAACGTCCGCTTCGGGCTGCCGCCGGAGATTGTCGAGGCTATCGCCGCCGCTCCGGTAAGTGTTACCGCGGACTAACGGAGCCGCACATTAATGGAGACGGATACAAACTCCCCCGAGTCGAACTTAGCTTCCGCACCCCAACTTCGCTTTGGCAAGATCGATGGACTCTCCAGTCGCGTGGCCGCCGCCATGGCCGCCGCCCGCAAGCTTCTCTTCTCCGCTCAGCACGAGGATGGCTATTGGTGCGGCGAACTGGAAGCTGACACCACCCTGGAGTCGGATTACATTCTGCTGCATACCCTGCTGGGCACGGGCGATCCCGAGCGCTTCCGCAAGGCGGCGAACTGGATTGTTCAGCACCAGAATGAAGATGGCGGGTGGAGCACCTATCCGGCGGGGCCGTCCAACGTCAGCGCGTCTGTGAAGGCGTATTTCGGGCTGAAGCTGGCGGGATACAACACGGATCATCCCGTGCTGCAGCGCGCCCGCAAGAAGATTCTCGAACTCGGTGGGGTCACCGAAGTCAATACATTCACCAAGATCTATCTGTGTTTCTTTGGGCAATACGATTACGATGCGGCCCCAGCCATTCCGCCGGAGATTGTGCTGTTTCCCAAATGGTTCTGGTTCAATATTTACGAGATTTCGTCGTGGTCGCGGGCCATCCTGGTCTCGCTTTCCATCTGCTACGCCAAAAAACCGTTCAAGAAGATTCCCCGTGAAATGGGTGTCGAAGAGCTGTTTGTTGGCGGCATGCAAAAGTCGCGCATGCACTTGCGCTGGTCCAGGAAGCTGGTTTCGTGGCGGAATTTCTTCCTTTGTATGGACCGCATGACTCATTGGTTTGAGCGTGTCCACGTGCGGCCGCTGCGTTCGGTCGCATTGAAGGCGGCCGAGAAATGGATGCTGGAGCGCTTCGAGATGAGCGACGGACTTGGCGGCATTTATCCCTCGATCATGAACTCGATCATCGCCATGCGTTGCCTCGGTTACTCGGTGGACGATCCCCAGGTGATCCGGGCGCTGGATGAGTTTGAGAAGCTCGGCATCGAGGAGGGCGATACCTTCCGGATGCAGCCGTGCATGTCTCCGGTGTGGGATACGGCCTACGCCATGTTCGCCTTGGGCGAAGCGGGAGTACCGGCCAATGATCCGCGCATGGTGAAGTGCGCCGACTGGATCCTCCAGAAGCAAGTGCGGAATCCAGGCGACTGGCAGATCAAGAACAAGAACGGCAAGCCGGGCGGATGGTACTTCGAATTCAACAACGAGTTTTATCCGGATGTGGACGATACCGCAATGGTTTGCCTGGCTCTCAGCCGGGTGGAGCATCCAAACGGACGCTACCAGCGCGAGTCGGTGCAGCGGGCGATCGATTGGGTCTTATCGATGCAGTGCAAGAACGGCGGCTGGGCGTCTTTCGACAAGGACAACAACCGCATGGTGTTTCAAAATATGCCGTTCGCTGATCACAATGCCATGCTCGATCCCGCGACCGTGGATATTACCGGACGCACCCTCGAAATGATGGCGGCCTACGGCTATGACAAAAACAATCCAGCGGTGAACCGGGCGATTCAATTCCTGCGCAAGGAACAAGAGCCGGATGGCAGCTGGTTTGGGCGCTGGGGCGTGAACTACATTTACGGCACGGCACTGGTGCTGCGCGGGCTGGAAGCGATTGGCATGGACAACCACGAGCCCTGCATCCAGCAGGCGGCGGAGTGGCTGCGCATGGTGCAGAACCCCGACGGGGGGTGGGGCGAGACCGTGGGATCGTACGACGATCCAAATCTGCGCGGCATTGGGCCGAGCACCCCTTCGCAGACCGCGTGGGCGATTCTCGGATTGCTTGCGGTAGGCGATACCCGCAGCGATTCCGTGGCTCGCGGTATTGCTTACCTGCTGCGCACGCAGAAAGAGGATGGTTCGTGGGATGAGCTTTATTGCACGGGCACGGGTTTTCCGCGCGTGTTCTATCTGAACTATCACCTCTACCGGCAATACTTCCCGCTACTCGCGCTTACGACGTATGCAAAAGTAATGGAGAAGAGCAGCAGTTAGCAATTGGCAATTAGCAGGGCCTTCTAAACATTTCGGGAAGGGCACGGCTTCAGCCGTGCCTGCCCCGGGTCAGGCAAATAGCGGGCTTTAGCCCCTGAGGGCCTCAGTTGAACCGGGGTGGCTACTGAGAACTGAGAATTAAGAACTGAGAACTGCCTCTGAAAGCTTTCGTCACAGGCGCAACCGGATTCCTCGGAAGTCACGTAGCCCGGGTCTTAGCCGAGCAGGGGGCCGTTCTTCGGCTGCTGGTGCGTGCCACCAGCAATCTAAAGAATCTGGAGGGCCTCAAGGCCGAGACCACAACCGGTGATCTCCGCGATTCCGCGTCCCTGGAAAAGGCGATGGCAGGTTGCGAGGTTTTGTTTCACGTGGCTGCCGACTATCGGCTCTGGGTACAGGACCCGGCCGAGATGTACCGTTCGAACGTGGAAGGCACGCGGGCGATTCTGGAAGCGGCGCGCAAAAACGGCGTGCGTTGCGTGGTGTACACCTCCAGCGTTGCGACAGTGGGATTCACCGGCAACGGGCATCCAGCGAATGAAGATTCGCCAGTCGCCCTCGCCGACATGATCGGCCACTACAAGCGCTCGAAGTTTATGGCGGAACAGGTGGCGATGGAAGCAGGCCGCGGCGGGATGCGAGTGGTGACCGTGAATCCGACGACCCCGGTGGGCGAGCGGGATATCAAGCCGACTCCAACGGGAAGAATTATCGTGGACTTTCTGAAGCGGAAGTTTCCCGCCTACGTCGAGACCGGATTGAACCTGGTCGATGTTCGTGAATGCGCCTGCGGCCATGTGGCGGCTCTGGAAAAAGGCAAGAGCGGCGAGCGCTACATCCTGGGCGGCGAGAACCTGACCTTGAAACAGATTCTGGACAAGTTGGGCACAATCGCGGGCTTGCCGTCACCGAAAGTGAAGCTGCCTTACTTTGTTGCCTTTGCGGCGGGCGCGGTGGATCAAACCGTCTCAGGCCGGCTGCTCGGCCGCGAGCCCCGCGCTACAGTCGAAACCGTGCGCATGGGTAAGAAAAAAATGTGGGCTAGTTCCGGCAAAGCAGAGCGGGAGTTGGGATGGATTGCAATGCCGGCGGAAAATGCGTTGCGCCGCGCCGTGGAGTGGTTTAGAGCCAACGGATATGTATAAAGTCGCCATTGTGGCTGCCCTGGAGCGCGAAGTCAGCGGGCTAACGAAGAGTTGCCGCCGCGTCGAGCAGCACTACGAAGGCCGCAGCTTTGTTTTCTTTGAGCGGGACGACATGGTTGTTGTCTGCGGTGGCATTGGCCTCGAGGCTGCGCGCCGCGCCTCCGAAGCCGTGATCGAGTTATACCGTCCCACGCTGTTGCATTCGGTAGGGTTTGCGGGCGCGCTCGCTCCGGGCTTACGCGTGGGTGATCTTTTCGCACCATCAGCGGTTATCGATGCGCGGGACGGAAGCCGCGTCCAAATAGAAGACGGAGACCGGCAAAATTCTCTGGTGACCTTCATGGTCGTGGCTGGAGTAAAGCAAAAAACCGATCTTGCGCAAGCCTACGGGGCGAAAGCCGTGGACATGGAAGCCGCCGCGGTAGGTGCGGCCGCCCGCGCACACGGGATTCGCTTCGCCGCCACCAAGGTGATCTCCGACGAGTCGAATTTTGAAATCCCTGCAATGGCCCGCTTCATCGACCCCAAGGGGCGCTTCAGGACCGCGAGCTTTACAGTATTTGTTGCACTAAGGCCGTGGCTTTGGAGCCGCGTTGCGACCCTCGCCAGCAACAGCCGCAAGGCAGCGAAGATACTGGGTGAGCATCTGAAGCATCTCCGTCAGGAACTCAGCCAGGCGTCAAGCCATACGTCAGATAAAGCCCAAGAAAAGATCGCGGCGCCTCCGCACCCGATTCCGCAGCCTGCAGCTACGATCCCCTCGCGCGCTGGAGGTCGTGAGTGAGAATCCACATGCTGCTCCCGATTGTTTTATTTGCAGCCATGCCTCTGGCCGCGCAGTCCGCGCCTAGTTCTCTGTATGCCGAGAGCTTTCGCAATGGCGAGACCCGCATCGTCGAAGAGAGCTTTGAGGCTAAGCTCACACCGCAAGACTCGGCTTACCGCGAGCGCATCAAAGACTCGCGGGGAGACGACCGGTATGTGTTCTCGATCCTTCCGCGAGTGCCCGAGGGCGACACCAAAATCACCTCCTGGCAAGTAAGGCTCGCGGATATGCACCACCCCATTTACGACAACGTCCTGCTAACGTCTCCCCAGCCGTCCGACGATCCGAGAAATGCTGCCAGGGATGCCCTATGGCGCCTGGAGCCTGGCGGCTTCGCGCCCGTGCCGGTAGGCGCCAAGCGCATCATCAAAGTGGATAGTTTCTATGTCGTGCTGCAGGTCAAGGCTTTTCACTTTACGCCGCCGGATTCGCCTTATCTGGATTCGATGACGGTAGTGGTCCGGTTCACCAATACCGACCCGAGGACCCCAGACGGTGCCCAGAAGTAGGGTTCCGGTGCCTGAATCGGCACCCCCGATGCAAAGTGGGTGTTAAGAGCATCTAATTGGTGTTCATCTAATTGGAGTTCATTGCAAGCTGAATGGGAATTGCCGGACAAATCGCGATCGAAGACCGGAGCCAGTCGATTCCGGCAACCATGTTGGCCGCCGTTTACCGCGGCGTCAACGACGTCCGTCTGGAGACGGTTCCCGTGCCCGCGATTGGCCCAGGAGAACTGCTTCTGCGCGTGCACACCTGCGGCGTTTGCGGTACCGACCTCAAGAAGATTGCCTCCGGATCCCATTCCCCGCCGCGCATCTTCGGCCATGAAACCTCGGGCGTAGTTGCTGCCGTCGGCGCGGGCGTCAGCAAGTTCCAACCTGGGAACCGGGTGGTCGTCTTCCATCACATTCCATGCCGTTCCTGCTATTACTGCCGTCATAATACTTTTGCCCAGTGTGCCACTTATAAGAAAGTCGGATGCACCGCCAATTTTGAGCCCTCTGGCGGAGGCTTCGCGGAATACGTCCGCGTTATGGATTGGATCGTCGATCAGGGAACGGTCAAGATCCCGAACAGCGTCTCGTTTGAGCAGGCTAGCTTCGTGGAGCCGGTAAATACCTGCATGAAGGGAATCGAGGCGCTGAGCCTGCAACCAGCCGAAATCGTGCTGGCCATCGGGCAGGGTCCCATCGGCATCATACTAAGTGTCTTGGCCCTCCGGGCGGGGGCCACCGTTATTACTTCCGATTTGTATCCCGAGAGGCTTAAAATAGCTGAAAGCCTCGGATTACAGAATACGGTCGACGCGTCGAAAGATGACGTGGTGAACTCAATTCGCGAACGGACCGAAGGGCGCGGCGCCGATGCCGTGATCCTGGCGGTGGGAAGCAATGCGTTGATTCGTCCGGCCATGGATGCGGTTCGTCCCGGCGGTCGCGTATTGTTGTTCGCGCAAACCCAGCGCGGGGAAGTGGTTGTGGATCCCGCCGCGATTTGCGTGGATGAGAAGTCGCTGCTGGGCTCTTATAGCGCGTCCGTGGATTTGCAGGAAGAGTCAGTTCGTTTTGTGATGGGCCGAGAAATGAACCTGGAACGGCTGATTAGCCACCGGTTCCCGTTGCAGGAGGCTGCGCAGGCGTTGAAACTCGCGGCTCATCCGCAGCCTGAGTCAATGAAGGTCGTGATTCAGCCTGGGATCACATGGAAAAGTGACGCCTGGGAAGGAAGAAGCCAGCAGTGAATGGAAAAATGACAGCTGCCGTTCTGTACGGCAAAGAAGATCTGAAGATTGAAAGAGTGCCCATCCCTCGCGTGGAAAAGGGCGAGGTCTTGGTCAAAGTGCAGGTGGCTCTCACTTGCGGCACCGACCTCAAGGTGTACCAGCGCGGCTATCACGCCCGCATGATTGTTCCTCCGGCGCTCTTCGGCCATGAGCTGGCCGGCGTGATCGAAGAAGTCGGCGAGGGCGTGCTCAGCTTCAAGAAAGGCCAGCGCGTGGTGGCGCTGAATTCCGCTCCCTGCCAGATGTGCTTCTACTGCTCCAAGCACCAGGAAAATCTCTGCGAAGACCTGCTCTTCAATAATGGAGCCTATGCGGAATACATCCGCGTGCCGCGGCGCATCGTCGAGGCCAACATGCTGGTCATTCCGGCTAACGTGAGTTTTGAAGACGCGGCCATGACTGAGCCTCTGGCCTGCGTGCTCCGCGGCTTGCACGAGACCGGGGTGGAAATCGGGGACACCGTTACCATCATCGGCGGCGGCCCCATCGGGCTGATGTTTGTGCAGGTGGCGCGCGCCATCGGTTGCAACGTGATCGCGGTGGTGAAGCGCGACGAACAGGTCGTAGCCGCTAAGCACATGGGCGCGCACGAGATTGTGCAGACCACCAAAGTGGCGAATGTAATCGAGGCGGTGCGCGCGCTTACCCCGCAGAAGCGCGGCTGCGATGTAGTGATCGAGGCGGTAGGCCGTCCCGAAGCCTGGGAATGGACGGTGGAGATGGTGCGAAAAGGCGGTACCGTCAATTTCTTCGGCGGATGCTCCAGCGGCAGCAAGGTGCAACTCGATACCAACCGCCTGCACTATTCCGAGATTACGCTGAAGGCCACGTTCCATCACACTCCGGAAACCGTGCGCCGCGCGTTTGGGTTAATAGCGGCCAAGAAGATTCGCCCGACCGATTACATCACCGGTGAAGCTCCGCTCTCCAGCTTGCAGAAGGTGCTGCGCCACATGCTGAACCGCGGTGGCGACATCAAAACGGCCATCATTCCCGGCCACTGATTGATGCCGTGGAGGCGGGCTGTCATTAGAATGATCTGCTGTATTAAGGTGGTCTGTCATCCTGAGCGAAGCAAGACGCGAAGTGGGCGTCTTGCGCAGTCGAAGGATCCCATGCAAGCGTGCAGTCGCGTCGGCAATGCAAGGAGTTCTCATGATGCTCAGGGTTTTCTTGAACTAGGGGTGCTGTACTCAATGGTGGGCAGCACCGTGGAGGCACGGCGCTTAAGCTCCGCGTAAAGTGTCCAGGATTTTTGGCTTTAGCCCCTAGCCGGTTCCAGAACGACAGCACGAGTCCCAGGTGGCGCCGGGGGAGCGAACAACAATCGAGACCGTGCTAATTACTGAATGACTGCTACCACCACTTCTGATTCTCGTGTCACGCCGCTGGTAAACGGTTGGAGCCGCCTGCCCGCCGAATATGCCATCCCGCAGTCCGCTCCTTCGCTGGAAGAGTCCCAAGAATACTGCCGCCGCATGGCCCGCACCCACTACGAAAACTTCTCCGTCGCCACCTGGTTTCTGCCCAAGAAGTTGCGCCAGGATTTCCTGAATGTCTACGCCTACTGCCGCATCTCCGACGATCTGGGCGACGAAGTTGGAGACGCGGCCGCTGCGCTGGCTCTGCTCAATGAGTGGGAGACGGAACTGGACGCTTGCTACGATGGCCATCCCCGCCATCCCGTTTTTGTTGCTCTGGCGGAAACCGTGCGGAAGTTCAACATCCCGAAACACGAATTCTCCGATCTCCTCATCGCCTTCTGTCAGGATCAGACCGTCACCCGCTTCGAAACCTTCGACGATGTTCTCGGCTATTGCCGCTATTCCGCGAATCCGGTTGGACATCTTGTTCTCTACCTTTGCGGCTATAACGACGTCGAGCGTCAGCAACTTTCCGACTACACCTGCACTGCGCTACAGTTGGCAAACTTCTGGCAGGACGTGACCGTGGACTACGGTAAGGGACGGATCTATTTGCCGCTGGAAGATTTGCGTCGTTATTCAGTGAGCGAGGAAGATCTGGCGCAGAAGCGCAACACTCCTGCGTTCTGCGAGATGATGAAGTTTGAAGTGGAGCGCGCCCGCCAATGGTTTGATCGCGGCCTGCCGCTCGTCAAGAAGGTGGACAGAGCTTTAGCGGTAGATCTCGAACTCTTCAGCCGCGGTGGCCAGGAGATTCTGAGAGCAATCGAGCGCCAGGGCTTTGCCGTACTCGGACGCCACCCGGTCATCTCCAAGCCGCGCAAGCTGGCGCTGGTGGCGCGGGCCGCGCTGGGGAAGTTGTTATGAGTGCAGGAGCACAGCAAGTGTTGACTCCGTGGAATCCGGCGCCGGCGCAGCTCACCATGGCGTATTCGGTTTGCCGCGGGATCACGCGCACCAATGCGAAAAATTTCTACTACGCATTTCTGGTGCTCCCCAAGCGCAAACGCCAAGCGCTGTGCGCCGTGTATGCCTTCATGCGGCGTTGCGATGACATTACTGACGACTCCAGCCTCAGTTTTGAAGAACGCCGCTTCAAGCTGGACACATGGCTGGATGCGCTGCACCGCGCGCAGCAAGGTGAGCCTAGCGACGATCCAATTCTTCTGGCGCTGACCGACGCGCAACGCAGATATACCATCCCCGCGGGCCTGCTCGACGAACTCGCCATGGGAACTGCAATGGATGTGGAATCCGGATCGGAGAGCCATGAACCACCTCCTTCCGCCGAGGCTGCGGCTGTGCCGCTCACCGTGCAATACAGAACCTTCGAAGATCTGAAAGTCTATTGTTACCGCGTGGCGTCAGTGGTGGGCCTCGTCTGCATCCACATCTTCGGCTATCGCGATCCCGCGGCTGAATCGCTGGCTGAGCAGTGCGGCCTGGCCTTCCAACTCACCAACATTATTCGCGACGTGACGGAAGACGCCGCCATGGGCCGCGTTTACTTGCCGGAAGAGGACTTGGCCAGGTTCGGTCTGTCTGCCGCGGATCTGCTTGCCAACCCGGATGCACCACGCTTCCGCCCCTTGCTGAAACTCGAAGCCGACCGCGCCCGCGAGTTCTACCATGCCGGCGACCAACTGATCCCCTATATCTCGGAAGACAGCCAGCCCGCGTTGTGGGTGCTGGTCAACATCTACCGCAGGCTGCTCGAGAAAATCGCCGAGCAGCAGTATGACGTCTTCAGCGGCAAGGTGAGCCTCACCGTCAGCGAGAAGCTGCGCATCCTCGGGAAAGGTTTTCTGCAGCGCCTCACATGATAAGTTTGCCATTTCGAACCGGTTTGAACCAAACTTTTGTCATTCCGAATCGAGCCGAAGGCTCGGTGAGAGCCTGCCCTGAGCGAAGTCGAAGGGAACCTGCTGTTGTTCCAGCGGCAATAACGTAGCCGCATTCATGATCCAGACCCCAACCCAACCTACTGTAGCGATAGCCGGAGGCGGCCTCGCCGGCCTAGCCGCAGCCTGCGCGCTCGCCGATTCCGGCTTTCGCGTTATGCTCTTCGAGCGCCGTCCGTATCTCGGCGGGCGGGCGTCTTCCTATGAACATCCCGGCACCGGTGAAGTCGTCGATAACTGCCAGCACGTCCTCTTTCGCGTCTGCACTAACCTGGTCGAGTTCTACCGCCGCATCGGTGTGGAAGACAAAATCCGCTGGTACGACGAAATGACCTTCATCGAGCCCGGGGGACGCACCAGTGTGATGCGTGCTTCTCCGCTGCCCGCGCCGCTGCACACTGCGCCATCGTTTCTGCGTTTTCCTTTTCTCTCAGCGAAAGACAAGTTCGTAATTTCCCGCGCCATCGCGGCCCTGACTTTGACTTCGCAACCCGACACCGGCCGATCGTTTCTCGACTGGTGTCGCCGACACGGCCAGACCGAGAACGCCATCCAGCGCTTCTGGAAGCCGATCCTGATCAGCTCTCTGAGTGAGGACCTTGACCTGATTTCAATTTCCTACGCCGCGCAGGTCGTCCGCGAGTCGATGAAGTCCCCCGCGGCGCGCCACATGGGCGTTCCTGCCATTCCCTTGACCGAGCTTTACAATCGTGCGGGAGATTACATTCGCGCCCGCAGCGGCCAGATTCGCTTCCGCGCCTCGCTGGAAACTTTTTTTTCCGAGCCCACGCAGGTCAAGGTTCGCGTTAGCGAAGCGGAAGAAACCTTCGATTATCTCGTTCTCGCTCTGCCCTTCGACGGCCTCGACCGTGTCCTCCCGGAAACTCCCGAAGCCGTCCCGCTACGCGAAAAGCTCACCCACTTCGAATCCTGTCCCATTACCGGCATTCACCTCTGGTTTGACCGCCAAATCTCCGATCTCGACCACGCCGTCCTCCTCGACCGCACAATTCAATGGATGTTCCACAAGTCGCGCCTATTGGCGACGCGCGGCAATGCCCAGGGAGACTCCGGCAGCTACATTGAACTCGTCGTGAGCGCCTCGAAGACCCTCATCGATAAATCGCGTACCGAGATTGTTGACTTAGCCCTGAAAGAAGTCCGCGAATTTTTTCCGGAGGCGCGTACAGCGAATTTGGTGAAGTCGACCGTGATCAAGGAAGTCCACGCGACTTATTCGCCGCGCCCCGGCATTGACGCTTACCGTCCGCAGCAAACCACCGCGTGGCCACGTGTTTTTCTCGCTGGAGACTGGACCGCCACCGGCTGGCCGGCCACCATGGAAGGCGCGGTGCGCAGCGGATATCTGGCTGCGGAAGCGCTGATGGTTGCCTGTGGAATGACGGACAGAAAGTTCCTTGTACCTGATCTTCCGGCTTCCGGCTTGATGCGCTTGTTTGCGCGCTGAGGTTACGATTTCGGTCGCGATCTCGTGCCGGCTGGGCCGGGAGCTAGCGGTGGACGATGCGCTCTTCGATCCTGGACACGAATTTCGGCGCGTGGTTTCTCATCAAATGCTGAAGGCCGGGACCAACCTCGTGCCATACGTTCATGCCGGCGTCACCGCCAACGGTCGAACCAAAATCGCTGAACGGCTCTCCGGCAGAACGCCTCCAATACGGAGTCGAGGCGGTGTCAGCGGCGACTGAGCTCAGTGCTCGCAGGAGATACGAGGTGTTCAACCTGGCCCTTCCGGACTCATCCCGCGTGACAATGATGCGCGAAGCTGCATTCGTGGCCCGGCCCATCAAGCTGCCATTGCTGGAAAGTCGATCGCCCTGCTGCTTTGGCGACGACGGTGCCAGATATTTCTCAAAAATAGTGCGCGACTTTTCCTGACGGGATGCTGTTCTGTACGTAGCGGCGAATTCGCTTTGGCGCACCACGGCTGCGTAGCCGGGCATCACGCCAAATTCCAGAGGTGAGCGCGCCTGTTCGAGCACGTTAAGGCTTTGCGCCCGAGTTGCGGTCTGCACCAAAGGCGCATCAGGAAGGGTCGGACGCACGTCCTGGCATACCGCCGCGCAGGCAATCAGCAACACAAACGAAACGACTTCGACAAGTGCAAATCGTTTCACCATACACCAGTCCTGCAAGCGCCAATCTGCATTTGCCCGGCGACTTGCTCGCAATCCTGACCTGCGCGTTGCACTTCACGTGCCATTTCTCTGAGCGAGGGCACGCATCTTGAGGCATAAAGTTAGTTGAAGGAGAAGACCATCCGGTTGCGGGATAACGCCGTACGTGCATCGACATTTCGCACTAGGGAACGTGGGGGACGTTATGTAGGTTACCGTTTTGTTCCAGGGTCAGCCGGGCGAAGGTAGCTCGCTCATGCCGGGCTTACTGTGGGGGTATTACGGATTGGGCTCTCGGAGTGCTGGTTCTAGCGTGATAGCGCAAATTGTTGAACCAGAGTGAAAAAATCTTTCATTCGGAACGGCTCAGTTCCCACATCCCGGGGTAAATGTGAGCTGGCCGCCGGCTGCGAAACATCTCCAGAATAGCTCGACTGCCGGCGTTGTCAGAAAATTGTCGTATCTAGCACGGGAAATCAGGGTCCTCCCCGGACTTTCAGCCCGATTCGGAATGACAATGGGCGGGGCCTTTTCAACCCGCCAGCAGCGCCACCCCCGCCGCTACAAGACCAGCCGCAATCCAGCGCCGCCGGTCCACCCGTTCATGCAAAAAGATTTTCGCGGCGACGGCGTTGCCGATGAATGTGAGGGATGCGGCGGCAGGGGCGACCAGGCTTACGTCTCCCCAGGAGAGTGCAAACAGCAGGCTGAAGAAGGCCACGGCCATGGCCGTGACGCCGAAGAGAAAGTAGGGATTGCCCAGCGTACGGCCGATCACGGCGACGAAGCCAATGCGTCGCCACAAGGCGCCAACGTCGCCGACTTGCTTCATGGCGCGGGCGAGAAGCACATCGCCGACCACCGACGCGAAGACGATAGCGAAGATCGCGCTCCAGGTATAAATGCCCTTCATGATTCCACTCCACTGGGTGCCCCATTTCTCGCGTTCTTTGCGACAAGTGGGGCTTGGCCGACCGCGATGGCGCTCGGCGCGTCCTGAGCCTTGGCCGTATGCGGATGCTCCGTAAGTGCCGGCCCTCCAGCGATAAATCCCACTCCGCCGGTGATCAAAGCGATCCCCAGCCAGCGCAACGGACTGACGTGCTCGTGCAGCAAAAATCTGGCGACCAGCGCGAGCAGCACGTAGCCAAGCGAAGTCGCGGGCAGAACGTAAGTGAGATCGGCCCAGGAGAGGGCGGTCATGTACGTGGCGAAGAACGCCAGCAGAAGAAGAATTCCGATGGCGACCCAGGGATTGAGCACTGCGAAGATGACCCCTTGCAGGTGATTGAGGGAAATGCTGCCGGTTTGCTTCATCCCGTGCGAGAGCATGGAGTCTCCGGCCGCGGCGAAGACCGTGACTCCGGCCAGCACAAGATACTTGCGAAAGTTCACGGGAAGTTTAGGTGGTGCGGCTTGCTTGTCATTCCGAGCACGCGGTCGGGCCCTTGATTGTCATCCTGAGCCAAGCGTTCTTTGCTTGGCTCAGGATATGGGCGAGCCACGCGAAGTGTCGCGTTCTCTGCGACACAATAATCGCGCGTCTGGCTCGCATCCTTAGTAAGCCTTATTAAGCCTTGGCAAGTTCGGCAGCCTCGTCGCTATGTTGCTTGACCAGCTTGTTGCGCGCTGAGCGCAGCTTCAAAAACGTCCTCGCTTCTTTGTAAAGCCGCTTGCGGTCGTTGCTGTCGAATGCGGCCTTCCTCAAGATGCGGAACACAGCCTTGGGCCGGAAATAATATTCGTCGTAAAAACGATGCACGGCGGAAAGAATGTCATCCGCGGGCAGTCCGGGGTATTGGATGTGCGCGAGCTGATGGCCGCCTTCATCCACCATCTTGTTGTCGCCGACCATGAACCCGTTCTTTACGGCGTAATCGTAGAGCTCGGTGCCGGGATAAGCATGGGCCACGGAGACCTGAATGGTTTCCACGTCCAGTTCCTTGGCGAACGCGATGGTATTGTTGATGGTCTCGTGCGTCTCGCCCGGCAGCCCCATGATGAAATCGCCGTGGATGACCAGGCCCAGCTTGTGACAGTCTTTGGTGAACTGGCGGGCGCGCTCGACCGTAGCACCCTTTTTGATGTTCTTCAGAATCTGTTGATCGCCGGATTCGTAGCCCACGATGAGGAGACGGCATCCAGATTCCTTCATCGCTTTCAGGGTCTCGAAATCGGTAGTCACGCGTGAGGTGCAGGACCACGTCAGGCCGAGCGGCTTCAACTTGGCGCACAGTTCGATGGTGCGTGCCTTCTGGATGTTGAAGGTATCATCGTCGAAGAAAAATTCCTTCACCTCCGGCCAGTAAGCTTTTACCTTTGCCATTTCCGCGGCGACATCGTCGGTGGAACGTTTGCGCCACGGATGTCCGCTCAAAGTCTGCGGCCACAAGCAGAAGGTGCATTGCGCCGGGCAGCCTCGCGTGGTATAGAGCGAGACGTAAGGATTCAACAGGAACGGCACGTTGTAACGGGTAACGTCGAGATCGCGTTTGTAAATGTCGGTAACGTGCGGCAACGCGTCCAGATCCTGAATCTGCGGCGCGTCCGGATTGTGCACGATCTTCCCATCTTTCAGGAACGAAACGCCGGGGATATCTTCCAGCGGTTTGCTCTTGGCGTAATCGACCACGGCGTAATCAAACTCCTTACGCGCAACGAAATCGATCGCCGGACAGTCCCGCAAGGACTTCTCCGGAAGCACGCTCACATGCGGTCCAACAAAAGCAATCTTGATCTTAGGATTCGCCGCCTTGATGGCCTTGGCGAGGCCGATGTCGCCAGGAAAACCGGGAGTCGAGGTGAACAGCACCAGAAACTCATAGTCCTTGGCAATCTCAATCGTCTGCTCCGCCGAAACATGGTGCGGAGGAGCATCCAGCAACCGGGCCCCCTCCAGCATTCCAGCCGGGTAAGCCAGCCAAACCGGGTACCAATAAGACTCGATTTCGCGGGTAGCAGGCCAACGGGAGCCGGCCCCACCGTCGAAGTTTTCAAAAGAAGGAGGGTTCAGAAATAGTGTTTTAAGAGGCATAGTAGGTGAGTAGTTATTTTACCATTCATGGGCGGCCAATGTATTGGAAAAGCAGTGTTTATGCAGGTTCGTCGTTGGATACCAAGTTTGATGCAGCGAACGGGTGAAAAGAGGCATCGGAGTGAACTCCGCTGCTGGGGAACGGGCTGTCGATAACCAAGAATCCTTGTCATTCCGAACGGTGCCGAAGGCACGGTGAGGAACCTGCTGTTTCTTAGGCGCTCCTGGCATTACTATTTGCTTCCCAGAGCCCAGCTTTCCAGGTCTCCGGTGGCGCGCAAGAGTGAGACCTGGCTGCGCTCCAGTTCGAAGGTGACATCCTGGAACGTGATGAAACGTTCGGTGGCCTGCGAGCGGGCGTCATCGAGATCGTGCAGGTTTGCAGTCGACGAGTCCATGCGAGTTTGAACCGCCGCCACGTTTTTCTGGGCGATCTCATACTCAAGTTCCGCAACATCGTGAGCAGCCTGCATCTGGGTGACGGAACGCTGAAGGCGCAAGGTTTCCTCGGAAACCTGGTTCCGAGCGGCTTCCGCCTGCTTCCTAGCTTTGAAGGCATCCGATTCCGCTTCCTGCACGCGAGCGTGCTGGGCAAAGTTAAAGAAAGGGAAGTGGAGGGCCACACCGATCGTAAGGTTGTTGGGCTGAAAGCTATTCATTCGATAAAACTTTTGGTAATTATTGTAAGTGGCGATGTTGGCGTACTGGGCGGCAAAGTCCATGCTCGGCCACAAGGACTTGTGCTCTCCCTTCGCCCGCAGGTATTGCGCTCGGGCATGTTCCACTGCTGCCTCCACCGAGGGGGTCGAGTCTGCGGCCTTGTCTATGGAATCCCGAGAATCCTCCTGCGGTTCGACCGCGGGCAGAGCAGGCATGGACTCGGAATCGATTTCGATGGAAGCCGCTTGAATTCCCGTTACCCGGGAAAGATGCTCGCGAAGAACATCAGCCGCACCGCTAGCCTCAGCCAGGCGCAAACGCACCCGCGCTACCGATAAGCGAGCCCTGGTCCCGTCCATTTCGCTGTCGATCCCTTCTTTGATCCTCTGCGTCACGGCTGTTTGCATCTCCAGCGCCGCAGCCTCGGCCTCGCGCAGCCCGCTCAGACGCCGCGCCCATTTGGCCAGCTCGGCATAGCTCAACACCGTATCCTGAATAATTTGATAGCGTTGGTCTTTGATGTGCAACTTGCTGACTGTGACGTCGGACTGCGCGGCGTGAATGAAATCCCTCAGCGCCGGATTGATGAGCGCGGATTGAGCGGTCAGGTTGAAGAGTGAAGGAGCGGAGTTTTCGAGGCTGAGGGGAAAACCATCGGACCAGCCGATCCCGGCTCCCGCATTCAGTTGGGGAATGTAGCTATTGCGGAGCTCGCGGTAACTGGCGGCGGCGTGCTGTTCGTCGGCGGCAGCGATGTCCACTCCAGTGGCGTGTTTTAGAGCGAGTTCCACTACCTGATGGAGCGTGAGCGGTTCGGCGAGCAGGGAAGCTGGCAGAAAGAAGAGGACCGCCGATAAGAGTTTATGAACGCTCGTACTACTCCATGATTTTCGTTTCATTGTTGTCTCACCTTCGTGATGCCTGGGAAGATTCTACGGATAATCTGATGCGGGTGAAATGATAAGGATGGGTCAGAGGCGGCGGCCGAAACTTGTGAAATCTCGGCCTTCAAGGGACTAACGGTGGGCGGCAGCTCGCAGCACCGGCACTGCCGGCAAGGGCATCGGTCCTTCGGCCCGCAAAAAGCGCGGTCCTCAGGATGACAATCCGACATCGCCCGGTACGTTGCGCTGGGACTGAAGGTTGTGCTTCCCAGCAGGGCACATAGAGGTCTGTGAGAAGATAAGGGCTCTGTCGATCCTATTTTTGCGGAGGGGAATTCCTGTCTATACCGATTGAAGATTACGCGATGATTGGCGACTGCCACACAGCCGCCTTAGTTTCAAAACAGGGATCGATCGACTGGTGTTGTCTTCCGCACTTTGATTCCCCGGCCTGTTTCGCGGCGCTGCTCGGAACGGCTGAAAACGGGCATTGGTCCATTACACCGGCGGAGCCCGTCCTCGCCATTCGACGGCGGTATCGAGACGGGACTCTTATTCTGGAGACTGAGTTTGAAACCGCAAGCGGATCGGCAACGCTGATCGACTGCATGGTTCTTCGCAGTGCGATGCCCGAGCTGCTGCGCGTGGTGGTGGGCACCAGAGGGCAGATCCGCATGAAATTGGAGCTGGTGATTCGATTCGACTACGGATTGGTGGTGCCATGGGTTCGGCGGACCGATAACGGGATTTCCGCCATCGCTGGTCCGGACATGATTCGGCTGCGAGCGGATGTTCCGCTTCAGGGTGAAAACATGCAGACGGAGGCGGAGTTCACGGTTGTGGAAGGACAAAAAGTTTCGTTCGATCTGACCTGGTATCCCTCGCACGAGCGGGAGCCTGAGCCGGTGAATATTGGCGTGGCGATTCAGAAGACGGAGAAATGGTGGCGGGAGTGGTCGGATCGCTGCACTTATCAGGGCAAATGGCGGGATGCGGTGTTGCGTTCGCTGATCACGCTAAAGGGTCTGACATTTCTGCCCACGGGCGGGATCGTAGCCGCGCCAACAACATCACTGCCGGAGTTGCTGGGCGGGGTGCGGAACTGGGACTATCGTTTTTGCTGGGTGCGGGATGCGACCTTAACCCTGCAATCCCTGCTCCACGCCGGATATCTGGACGAGGCGCGGGAGTGGCGGGAATGGCTGCTGCGAGCCGTCGCCGGAAGCCCCTCGGAATTAAATATTGTTTACGGGCTCCATGGCGAACGGAGGCTTACGGAGCTGGAGTTGCCTTGGCTGGCGGGGTACGAGAAATCGGCGCCAGTCCGGACCGGCAATGCGGCTTACACGCAGTATCAGTTGGATATTTTTGGGGAAGTGGTCAACACGCTTTTTCAGGCGCGCGAAGCGGGACTGGGACCGGCAAAACACTCGCGTGCGGACTTGGTCCCGGCGATGCTGGAATTTCTGGAGACGGGATGGGAGCGGCCGGATGAGGGCATTTGGGAGGTGCGCGGTCCGCGGAGGCATTTTGTCCACTCGAAGATGATGGCGTGGGTCGCAGTCGATCGCCTGATAAGGTCGGCGGAAAAGGGCCGGTTCACGATCGATATTGCTCGATGGAAAAAACTTCGAGAGGCGATCCATGAACAGGTTTGCCGGCAGGGTTTCGATACGGATATGAATTCCTTTGTGCAGTATTACGGAGGCAAACACCTTGACGCCAGCATCCTGATGATGCCGCTGGTTGGTTTTCTTGCGGCCGATGATTCGCGGGTAATGGGTACGGTTAAAGCGATCGAGACCCATCTCATGAAAAATGGCTTTGTGGGACGGTACACGCAAGACCCCGCCGTCGATGGCCTGCCGCATGGAGAAGGAACGTTTCTGCCTTGCTCGTTTTGGTTGGCGGACAATTATGAGCTGCAGGGACGCCACGAGGATGCAGTCCGAATGTTTGAACGGCTTTTAGAGATCCGGAACGATGTTGGGCTTTTGGCGGAAGAATATGATCCCGTCGCTAAACGCCAGCTGGGCAATTTTCCTCAGGCGTTCTCTCACGTCGGCTTGGTGAACACAGCCTTCCATCTAACTCATGCGTTTAAAGAATAGGTTCGAGCGAGGCCGATGCTTTTTGCTCTTACTGGTGTGCGTCGTGTTCTTGCGGTGTGATCTGGCTCGGGGACAACAGGCCAATGGGAGCGATCCGCCGCCTGACGCGCCGAAGCCAGGCATTGCGAAGGAGAAGGGGTTCTTTGGCCGCTGGGCGGAGTTTTATCGCCAGGACTGGCGGGGGACGGCTACTTCATCGCCGGTTGCTTCCTTGTCGACCCCCGAGCGGCGGGGGCTTCCGTCGCCGCTGGATTCGCCGCCATTTCCAAATTCGGATTGGTCCTATGGAGGTTCGCCGGTGATTGGTGAGCCGGATACGAACAGCTATCCGCTGATGACGGCGATCAACCAGGCGAGGACCCGGACGAAGCTGTATGGATGGATCGATCCGACGTTAAACTTCAGCACGTCCGCGGTAAGCAATGCGCCAGAGGCGAATGATGTCTACGCGAATCGTTTTGAGTTAAATCAACTTGTTCTCTATGCCGAGCGGCTACCGGATTCGGTGCAGCGCGATCATGTCGACTGGGGCTATCACCTCACCGCACTGTACGGCACGGATTATCGGTTTACGACAGGCAAGGGTTACCTGAGCGGCGCGTGGGTAAACGATCATGATGAATATGGCTTTGACCCTACGCTGGAGTATGTCGATATTTACGTTCCGCAGGTTGCGCAAGGAATGAATGTGAGGGTGGGCCGATTCATTTCCGTGCCTGGGATCGAAGCCCAGTTGGCTCCGAACAACTACATTTTCAGTCACTCGCTGCTTTATGCGATTGATCCGTTTACCGACACGGGTTTGATTGCGACGGTCAAGCTGAACGAGCAGTGGCTGGTGCAACTCGGGATCACCGGCGGCCACGATGTTGCCCTGTGGACGACAGATGCGAAGCCCTCGGGTACGGCCTGCCTGGGATATACCACGAAGTCGGTGAACGACAACGTCTATGCTTGCGCCAACGGGATCAATGACGGCAAGTACGCGTACAACAATCTGCAGCAGTATGACGGCACCTGGTATCACAAGTTCTCGAAGACGGTGCACATGGCAACCGAAGCCTGGTATATGTACGAGCGCGACGTGCCTGCTCTGGGAGGCAATATTCACCCGGAAACCGGCGCGAATGCCGCGTACTGCCTGCCGGGGCAACAGCGTTGCACTGCTCCTGAATACGCTGTGGTCGACTTCCTGCAAAAGGAACTCTCAGCGCATGACTTCCTTTCGTTTCGCAGCGATTTTCTCGACGATAAGAAAGGGCAGCGTACGGGCTACGAAACAAAGTACTCCGAGAACACGATCATGTGGTGCCATTGGATCGGTACAACGGTGCAGTTGCGTCCGGAATTGCGATTCGAGCGAGCGTGGAATGTGACGGCTTACGATAACGGGCGACGGCATAATCAGCTCACAGCCGCGAGCGATTTGATTTTCCACTTCTGACCGGGGCCGCAGCCGCAGACCTTGGTCAAGCCCTCAGCCAAACGATGGGAAAGCTGTGACCAAGTTTGCGGAAGTCAGAATCACTGGTCACCAGCGTAGTTCCAGACTCCTACCCGCGAATCTTGGCCGCCACCTAAAGAGATCAATGCAGAATCGCGGGAGATACGGAGACATGCGATCGGCTCCCATGAGATAGTGCAAGCTGCAGCGGGACGGCACACTTGTGAAACCCTTGACGATATTTGGTTTGTTTGCAGTGACGGCAATGCTAGTGTGCTATGCCCTGGAAGCGCGGAGCCGCTGGTTCATTCTGGCTTTTGCCGGAGCCTGCGCGCTCGGGTCTGTATACGGATTTTTGCAGGGAGCTTGGCCGTTCGGATTGGTCGAGGCCGTTTGGTCCGTGGTCGCGATCCGGCGGTGGGCAGTCGCCGCGCGCTCGAAATAATCGGCTAACGGCTGGGCGAAAGAGATAATTCCGCCGCAGCGACTGGCGGTCAGAATAGAGGATGGCGGGAATGACGCGGCTTCTGAGCCGCAACTGGTGGGTTGGCTTAATGTGCTGCGTCTTTGCACGATCCCTTCCGGCCCAGAGTAGTTTGGGTTTAGTGGAATCGAAAGCAAGTTTCTGCTCGCCGCCCCGGTGGAGCAAGACCTTCAGAAAGCTAACTGCTAACTGCTAACTGCTATGAAGTGCCTCCTGGCGTAATTCTTCCAGCATCTTGGGATCGATGTTGCCGCCGCTGATGATGGCGACGTTCAGCTTCGTTTGCGGAAGCCGGTCGCGGCGGAACAGGAAGCCGGCTGTGGCCACAGCTCCACTGGGCTCTGCCACGGTTTTGGGATTCAGCGCCAGCAATCGAACCGCTTCGCGAATTTCATCTTCGGTTACGGTTACGATGTCGTCCACGTAACGGCGGATGTGCTCGAAGTTAATCGGCCCGATGCTTTGCGTACGCAGCCCGTCGGCGAGAGTGCGGGAAACTTCGCTGGCAGGGAACTCAACGATCTTTCCCGCGCGCAAGCTAGCCTGCGCATCGCCTGCCAGTTCCGGTTCTACGCCGATTACCTTCACCGAGGGCTTGCTCAACTTAATCGCCGTAGCCACGCCGCTGATCAGTCCTCCGCCGCCGACCGGCGCAAGAACCGTTTCCACCTCTGGCAGGTCTTCGAGAATCTCCAATCCAATCGTCCCCTGGCCGGCGATAATCTGCTCGTCGTTGTAGGGAGGCACGATCACGTATCCATGCTGCGCGGCCAGTTCTTCGGCTTTGACTTGGCGCTCGGCGCTGCCCGGGCCTACGAAGACGATCTCCGCGCCCAGCGCCACCGTGGCCTCGCGCTTGATCGCCGGAGCGTTGTCCGGCATCACTATGACGGCCCTCACACCCAGCGCGCGCGCCGCGTAGGCTACACCTTGCGCGTGGTTGCCACTGGAGTAGGTAATGACTCCACGTTGCAGCTCTTCGGGCGAGATGGACGCGATCTTGTTATAAGCTCCGCGAAGCTTGAAGGCGCCGATGGGTTGCTGGTTTTCGGGTTTGAGGTAGAGGCGAGCGCCGGATTCTGGATAATTGAATTCGATCAGGTGCGTTTGCACGGCCACGCCGTGGATGCGGGATTGGGCTTCTTTGATTTTCGCCAGGCTGACCATAGGTTACGCTTTTAATATACAGATTGTGAGTCTAGGACGATCGGAAATACCGCGGTACGCTCTACATCACGGGCCGCGACTGTGCGCGCTTTCCGGGGCTAAGGTGGTGGAAGAACCGCTTAGCTAGCTGGCGCCACGGAGTATCGATCAATTCTCAGCTGTCGTGGATCCGCGCCGGAGGTCCTGGACGACAAAACCGGCGGGAACCTTGAACATTGCAGGATCGGGTTCGGAGCGAGAGAGATCAACCACGCGAATCGCCTGCGTACCTTCCCTTGGATCCTTGCGAGTAACGGACAAATTTATCTGAAGGTCGGGGGAGTACCAGAAATCTCGCGTGGTAACCAGGGGCTGGCTGTTTCCCACTACGCCGGCGTTAATGGAAATCGTTTCGCGCGTGCCGATGACGTTAACACCATCGACGGTGTCAGACCCCAGGCTCTCGCGAGTAAGGAAGCGCGTCCCGTTGTCGAACGGTCCGGCCGGCAGCGGCGTAAACGAAGTGGGCGCATAATAGCCGGTGACCGTGCAGCGACGCAACGCAACCGCGCAGATTGTTCGCGTGTGGGCGACGGGGTCGAAAAGTAGGATGGCCTTCAGTTTCGATTGCTCCTCCGTATTGGCAGGGACGAAACTGCGGCGTTCGCGGTAGATCTGGCCTTGGCTGTCCCGGGCAACCATCGCATAGAGATGCGTGGTGACAACGCTTCCGTCTTCGAGGTTGCGAGTCCACTCGGTGGTGCTCCGGCCCGAAAACGGCTTTCCGGTGACGGGAAGGACTTTGATGCCTTCTACGCGATATCGCGTGCCCCCATCGGGTCCGCGCCACACTTCATCGGACTCTTGAGCCGCAATGGTGCAGGTAAGCAGGAGGGATACTGCTAGCAAGGAGAAGAACTTCATGAAAACCACCTCACTATCGAACGCAGAAAATATAGCATTCGGTGCGGCCGAATTCAATCGGGTTCCGAATCTGGCTAGATCTCCAAGATCACTGGCATAATCAGCGGCCGTTTCTGCGTCTGCCTGGAAATGTATCGCTTCAAATCGGCACGGATCTTTTCCTTGATCACGCCGTAGTCGGCTTTTTCTTCTTCGCTGGAGTGCGCCAATGTGTCTTCGACGATGCGCTTGGCTCCGTCGAGTAATCCATCTTCGCCAGGATTGAAGCCGCGCGTTACGATTTCCGGCGCGGTTTCTACGCGGCCGGTAAGCTTGTTGATGGCGATGATGGGCAGCACGATGCCGTCTTCGCTCAAGTGCCGCCGGTCTTTAATAATTAAATCCTCGACCACGTCGGTTCGCGAGCCGGAATCGATGCAGACGCGGCCCACGTTGACTTTCCCCGCCTTGCGGGCGTTGTGTTCGTCGAACTCGAGAACGTCGCCGCTCTCGATGAGGATTACCTTGCCCACCGAACTATGCATGGCGCCAGCCATTTCGGCGTGCAGCTTTAGTTGACGGTACTCGCCGTGGATGGGAATGAAGTATTTCGGCTTGACCAGGTTGATGATGAGCTTCAGTTCGTCCTGGCTGGCGTGTCCGCTGACGTGGATGGGAGGCGACGTGCCGTCTTCATAAATTACGTGCGCTTCGCGGCGGAATAAGTGATCGATCATGCGGTAGATCGTTTTCTCGTTGCCCGGGATAATACGCGACGAGAGCACGACCGTGTCACCCTTCTCGATTTTGGCGTGCTTGTGGTTGTCGACTGCCGCGCGGGACAGAGCGGACATGGGCTCGCCCTGAGTTCCGCTGATCATCACGCAGACTTTTTCCGGCGGAAAATTCTTCATGTCTCCGGGGTTGATCACGAGGCCGTCGGGAATTTCCAGATAGCCGAGATCCTCGGCGATTTCCGCGGAGTTGTTCATGGAGCGGCCGATAAAGGCCACCTTGCGTCCATGCTGGTGAGCCAGTTCCACCGCTAAACGGATGCGGTGAATCGAAGAGGAAAAGCACGAAATAAACAGTCGCCGCTGAGTGTGGGCGAAAACTTCGTCAAACTTGCGGCGCACGGCGCGCTCGCTGGGCGTGTATCCCTTACGCTCAACGTTGGTGGAATCCTGAAACAGCGCCAGCACGCCTTGTTTGCCATACTCGGCGAAGGAGTGCAGATCGAAGAGGTGATTGTCGGTGGGCGTGGGATCGACCTTGAAGTCGCCGGTATGAATGATCACGCCGAGCGGGGTGTGAATTGCGAGCGCAACGCAATCGACCAGACTGTGCGTCACGCGGATGGGATGAACGGTAAACACGCCGGCCTTGAAGCGCTCGCCGGCTTGCATTTCGCGAAGGTCGGCATCGTCGAGCAGTCCGTGCTCGTCGAGTTTGTCCTCCACATAGGCCAGAGTGAATTCTGTGCCCCAGACCGGCACTTTGAGTTCGGAGAGAAACCACGGCAGTGCGCCAATGTGGTCCTCGTGGCCGTGGGTGAGTATGATCCCGCGAATCCGCTGGCGGTTCTCGATGAGGTAGGAAATATCTGGGACCACAATGTCCACGCCGAGCAATTCAGCTTCGGGGAACATAAGGCCCGCGTCGATCACGATAATGTCGTCACCCCAGCGCACAGCCATGCAGTTCATACCAAACTCGCCGAGGCCGCCCAGGGGGATAATCTGCAGTTTTCCAGTTGGCATTAGATACTCATGATGCTAGCACAGAGAGGGTTTCGCTCCTGCATGGCATTCTCCACCGCGATGAGGTAACTTTGAAGCAATGGCCGACGCTGAATCAAAATCCTGGCTTCGAGGCCGCGTCGAGAAGACGCTGATCAAAGCGCTGACGCGCGCCTACTCTACGGTTCAGGTCGATCAAGGGAAGTTTCTGCTGCAACTGCGCACCGCCTACAGATTGCCCATCAGCGGCTATCACGGAGTGTACTCGCTGGAGATGGGCGAACTGGATGCGGTGGCCGGCGAGATCATTCGCAGCGGCATGAAACTCGCCGCGGTTGAGGGTGCGGGCTTCGGCCTCGGCGGGCTGATCACTATATTTCCTGATCTCGGCATCCTATCGGCCATTACCATGCGCACCATCCAGAAGCTGAGCCTGGTTTATGGCTTTCAATTCAGCACAGACGATGAAATCGCCGAACTCTGGATTGCCGCCGCCAGCGCGGCCGGGGTCGACATCAGCCGCGAACTGCTGGAAAAGGAAGTGGTCAATAAGTTCGTTCCGCGCGTGATCCAGCGCATTGCCGCACGCGCCAGTGCTGAAGTTGTGGAGAAGTGGGCAGGGCGGCTGATTCCGCTGACCAGTTCCGCCATCGGTGCAGCCTTGAACTACTGGTTCGTGCGCGCCTGGGGTGAGCGAGCCAAAGGCCACTTCCGCCAACGCCATTTGCAACTCCGCCAGCAAATACAGCAAGCGGCCTTGGCGCCACAAGGGTCGGAGATTCTGCTGCCGCCCTCCCGCTAACGCAATACCGTCTTACGGATTGCTTGCGGCGTAGTCCCGATCATCTTAGAGACGGCTCCCGCGCGGCGGTGTCGAACAATATGGTAAAAAAAAGAATGACCACCTTTCGCTGTTCCGCCATCCTCTTTGATCTTGACGGAGTTCTCGTCGATTCCACCGGTTCCGTGGGGCGGCAGTGGCGCATCTGGGCCCGCGAGCGGGGTATTGACGAGGAGAAGGTGATTGCCATTGCCCACGGCGTCCGAGCCCTCGAGGTGATTCGAACCGTCGCTCCTCATCTTGATGCGGAGTTGGAGGTACGCAATCTGGAAAAACGCGAAGCTGCGGACCACGACGGAGTCGCTGTGATGCCCGGTGCCATCGATCTTGTCCGCTCGGTTCCCGAAGGCCGCTGGGGCGTAGTCACGTCCGGATCGCGCCATCTGGCAACTGCACGGCTGCAGCTCGCGGGGATCCCGGTTCCTGACGTGATGATTACTGCCGACGATGTGGTCAATGGAAAGCCGCATCCGGAGCCGTATTTGAAGGGGGCGGAGCAGTTGGGCGTGAATCCCGCGGAGTGTTTGGTGATCGAAGACGCGCCAGCGGGAATCCGGTCTGCGCACGCAGGTGGCATGAAGGTGATTGGATTGACCAGCACGTATCTTGCATCCGCGCTAGGCGAGGCCGATTTCGTTGTACCGAAACTCGGGGAGATCCATGTTGCTTCCGATGGCATGCGGAAACTGGCCATTCGCATCGGTTAGATAGACTCATGTCATTCCGAACGCTTGTGCAGCCGCGCCAAAGCGCGGCCAGACAAAAGAGGAATCTGCTGTTGGGTTGAATCCCGCACGTAACGAATCACCGTAACCAATCTTCCATCTCGATCCCGCGATCCGTCTTCTCGTCGCGGTACTTTACGATCACCGGCGTATACAAAGAGATTCCCAACTCCGCGGCGGCGCCTTTCTTCACCGCACGCGATCCCGGCACCACCACCGCGCCTTCTGGAACTTCGAGCGGCGCTTCCGGCGTCGCGCGATAGACCTCGCCACGCACCAGATCGTAGAGTGGCGTCGAGCGCGTCAAAATCGTTCCTGCGCCCAGCACAGCCCGCGCTCGCACCAGCGTGCCTTCATAGACTCCGCAGTTGCCGCCGACCAGCACGTCATCCTCAATGATCACAGGCGCCGCATTGACCGGCTCGAGCACTCCGCCGATCTGCGACGCGGCGCTCAGGTGCACGCGCTTGCCGACTTGCGCGCACGAACCCACCAGCGCATGGGAATCCACCATGGTGCCTTCGTCGACGTAAGCGCCCACATTGATGAACATCGGAGGCATACAGATCACCGACGGCGCCACATACGCTCCCACGCGCACCGAAGATCCGCCGGGCACAATCCGCACGCGGTCGGCCACAGAAAACTGCCGGGCAGGGAAGGTGTCTTTATCCACGAAGGTCAGGCCGGCGGCGCCCGACTCAGTGAGTTCACCCAAGCGGAATCCCAGCAGGATGCCATGTTTGACCCAAGTGTTGACTACCCAGCGGCCGTCGATCTTTTCGGCGGCGCGGATCTTGCCCTGGGTGAGTGCGTCACGGAATTCGAGAAACGCCGGCCGCGCGTCGGGATTGTGTTCTACCTCACCCTGGGCGGCGAAACGTTCGATGGAGGATTTAAGGGATTGCATGCGGGAAGAGTATAAAGGAAATGCAGAAGTCAGAGTTCAAAGGTAAAACCCTAAACTACGCATTCTTATTTCTGCATTCTGACTTCTTAACTTCTGAGTTTCACACGCACTTGCACTCACTGCGGATCAGCACGCCGGTCATGCCATGCGCCGCTTCGCGTCCCTGAGCCGGCGTTGCATAGGGACCGTGCCAGCGCGCGTGATTGGCGTCGTGCCCAGCCGGACGGCCCTTGCCCTGATTGCATTGTCCGCAAGATCCACGGTGCAGCACGATCTTGTGCGGGCCTGCCGCCCAGTTTTCGTAGATGTAAAATTCCGTCGCTTCCGGTGCTGGCGTTGCCGGCTTGGCGACCAGTCCAACCTCCATCACAATTTTCTGCAACTTCGATCGTGTATCACGGCGCATGGGCAAGAGCGGCAGACGATAGTTCTCCTCAATCTTACCCATCATGGCCAGCACGGCCTTCACCGGAAGCGGACTTGATTCGATGAAGTTCGCCTGCATCAAGGGCAGATACTTGCGATGGATGCTGCGTGCCGTGGCCCAGTCATTGCCCAGCGCAGCTCGCGTCATGGTTGCCATCTCGTGCGGAATCTCGTTCGATGCCACCGAGACGACTCCCACACCGCCCAGCGCGATCACCGGCAACGTAACCGCATCGTCTCCCGAGAAAACTAGGAACGTCTCGGGCACCAGGTTGATCGACTCGGCGACCTGCGTCATGTTGCCGCTGGCTTCCTTGACACCCACAATGTTCGGAATCTCCGCCAGCCGCGCCAGAGTTGCTGGTTCCAGGTTAGCTCCGGTGCGGCCGGGCACGTTGTAAAGGATGACCGGCTTGTCGCCCACAGCCTCGGCGATCGCTTTGAAGTGCCGGTACTGGCCCTCCTGCGTGGGCTTGTTGTAATACGGAGAAGCGGTGAGAATGGCGTCGACTCCAGGCCGGTCGGAAACTTCTTTGGCTTTTTCAACGGCCTCGTGCGTGGAGTTCGATGTTGCGCCCGCCATGATGGGCACGCGTCCCGCCACCACTTCGATGGTCGTATCGATTACTTGCAGCCATTCGTCGTGAGTGAGTGTGGGCGTCTCGCCCGTGGTTCCGCAGGGCACGAGAAAATCGATGCCGGACTCGACCTGCCATGCCACTAGATTGCGCAGGGCGGCATTGTCGACAGAACCATCCTGATGAAAAGGTGTTACGAGTGCGGTGCCGCAGCCACGGAGTTGCATGGTTATAAGATAGCGCGAATGGGCCTGTGGGGGAACGGGCGGCGGCGGAACTACAACTCCCGCCAGACATTCTTGAAGGCGTAGAAGCCCTTCTTACCCGCGAGCCACTCGGCCGCGCGCACCGCGCCATCCGCGAAGCCCTGGCGGGACTTGGCGTCGTGGCAGAGATAGATCCTATCGGCCGCGGACTCAAGCACGACCTCGTGCATACCAACAACATCGCCTTCGCGAAAGGAAGTAATCTCGAGATCTCTGTTCTTTTCATCGCCGCTGGCTTCGCGCATTACGTGCTGGATGGCGATAGCAGTTCCCGAGGGAGCGTCCTTCTTGTGAACGTGGTGGCGCTCGAAGATTTGTCCGGAATACTCGTGCCGCAAGGCGGCCGCGGCGGCACGTGCGACGTCGAGAAACAGATTTACGCCTACTGAGAAATTGGCCCCGAAAAGGAATCCCGTACCGTGGCTCTCTACGAGCTTGCAGATACGATCTAGCTCGTCATACCAACCGGTCGTACCGACTACAACGTTCTTGCCGGCAGTAACACAGGCTTCGATATTGGCGACGACGCAGGCAGGAGTGGTGAAATCGATCACTACCTCAATTCCGCGCAACTTCTCCGCGGTGAGAGTTGCCCCTCCAGCATTCTCCGTGGCGCCCAGGACTTGAACGTCATGCCCGTGCTGGCGCGCTACTTCCGCCACCAGCGAGCCGGTTTTTCCACGTCCGAGAAGGAGAATGTTCATCGAAAACCTTAACGCGGAGATCGCCGAGAAACCCGCGCGGAGTTTACAAGAAACCCAGAGCCCTCCGCGTGGTCTTCTCCCGAGATAGCTGCGATGGAAGCTCTTAAGCGTACACTTCAGGGTCCAGGTCGGCAAAAAATGTGCGGTGCAGGCGCTGGATCACTTCCGGCACTTCATCTTCTTCGATCACAAAAGTCAAATTGATCTCCGAAGCGCCCTGCGAAATCATGCGAATCTTCTTGTCCGCCAACTCACCAAATACGAGCGCCGCCACGCCCGGTTTATCCCGCAGGCTCTCGCCCACCAGACATACGATCGCCTTCCGACCCTCATATTTTACGTCGGCCAGCTTGGCCAGATCGGCGGCCAGCGCCGGAATTGCCTGGTTAGAATCGACAGTTAGAGAAACGCTTACCTCGGAGGTCGAGACCACGTCAACCGCAACCTTGTGCCGGTCAAAGGCCTCGAAGATTGCGCGCAGGAAGCCGTGAGCCAGCAGCATGCGCGGCGCTGCCACGTCCACAATGGTGATCCGCTTCTTTACCGCAATCGCCTTGAAAATGTTTTTCCCCTGCGGGGCGCGGGTTATGATTTTCGTCCCTTCGCACGAAGGGTTGCGCGAATTCAATACGTAGACAGGAATATTTTTCTGGATCGCCGGCAGCACTGTCGCCGGGTGCAGCACTTTTGCGCCGAAGTAGGCCAGTTCCGCCGCTTCGTCGAAGCTGATCACCTTGATGCGCCGCGCATCGGGACAAATACGCGGGTCGGTGGTAAGAATTCCGTCCACGTCGGTCCAGATTTCAATCCGTTCAGCGCCCAGCCCCGCGCCCACAATCGCGGCGGAAAAATCAGAGCCGCCCCGTCCGATCGTCGTCGTAATGCCTGCGCGGTTGGACCCGATGAAGCCGCCCATCACTGGAACCTGACCGGCATCGAGCAGCGGCTTCACTCTGGTTTGCAGGCGTTCGTTGGTTTCTTCGTACTGTGGCGCCGCCTCCATGTAGCTGCTGTCGGTGACCAGGACTTCGCGCGCGTCTACGTGCACACCGTTCAGACCGTGGGCGGAAAACGCTGCCGCTACAATCTTGCTGGAAAGCATTTCACCAAAGGCGGCGACGTGATCGGTGGTCCGCGGGGTCAACTCGCCGACTGCGGAAATTCCGCGAAGCAGTTCGTCGAGCCCCTCGAAGTCGGCTCCCAGTTCCGCGTGAAAGTCGGTAAACAGTGCCGTGCCCAGCAGCTCGCTGGCGGTGTTGTAATGCCGCTCCTGAAGGGAGCGGCAGAGTTTGAGCGCCGTTTTGCGTTCCCCGGCTCCCGCGGCGCGCGCCATGGTAAGCAGCGTGTCGGTAACTTTGGCCATGGCGCTGACCACGACCACCGGCTTTTGCGGCAGCCGGTCTTTCACGATCGCCGCCACGCGCTCGATGGCCCGGGCATCCTCCACCGAAGTGCCGCCGAACTTCATCACGATCATCGGCATGACCCGCTTGCGGGGTTATGGGAGTGGTGCTCGGATGTCATTTCACGTCGCCCATGGCGAGGTAGCCCTTGGCCTTGAGCAGCTCCGCATTCAGCACGGCCGCGCCGGCGGCTCCGCGAATCGTGTTGTGCGAGAGCACGGTAAACTTCCAATCCAGCACGCCGCAAGGCCGCAGTCGGCCGACGGCGGTGGTCATGCCTGCTCCCAGGTCAACATCAAACCGCGGTTGCGGACGGTCATTCTCCGTCAAATAAACGATCGGCTGCTGGGGCGCGCTGGGCAGCTTCAACTCCTGTGGCTCGGCACGATAGCCATTCCACGCCGTGATGATCTCTTCTGGCCTGGCCTTCGTTTTCAGCCGCACCGAAATCGATTCCGTGTGTCCGTCTTCCACCGCAACGCGATTGCACTGCGCGCTCATAGCGAAAGTCGCTGGCACAACTTTGGTTCCGTTCAGTTGCCCCAGCAGCTTGAGCGTTTCCTCTTCCATCTTTTCTTCTTCATTGCGGATGTAGGGAATCACGTTGCCCAGAATGTCGAGTGAAGCCACCCCTGGGTAACCCGCGCCGCTGACCGCCTGCAGAGTTACAGCCATAACGGCTTCCAGGCCGAAACGTTGCTGCAGGGGAGCCAGTGCCAGCACCAGTCCGATGGCGCAACAGTTGGGATTGGTCACCACGAAGCCACCGGATTTCTTCCGCCACGCCTGCCCATCGATCAGCTTGATGTGCCCGGCATTTACCTCGGGGATCACCAACGGCACATCGGGGTGCATGCGCAACGCGCTGGAATTGGAAACCACGGCACATCCTGCCTCGGCAAAGCGCGGTTCCATCTCAGCGGCAATCGCAGCGTCGAGCGCGGCGAAAATGATCTTCGGCGCGCCCTCGGGCGTGGCCGGGGAAACTTTCATTGCAGCCACGTTTGCTGGAATCGGTGTCTTGAGCCGCCAGCGCGCGGCCTCATAGTAAGTCTTGCCCTCAGAACGATCGGACGCGGCCAGCCAGGCCACTTCGAACCACGGATGGCGCTCCAGCATCTGGATGAACCTTTGCCCGACCACGCCAGTAGCGCCCAGAATCCCGATAGGAAGTTTCTCGCTCATAAGAAGGTACCTTGAATTCTACAACAGCCTCTAATTACAAATTGTTTGCGAAAACGGCACCAACTCAGGATTCCACATCGACGTAAACCCGGCAAAATGCCGAAACGACAACCACTTCCGTGCCGCTCCGGAAGCCGAAAGTACTCGGCCGCTACAGTGCCGTGCTCCGCTTGCCGATAGAAGATGCTGGAGGATCACCATGCCGGAGCTGCGTCAGAATTTTTTTACCAAGGAATGGGTCATCATCGCCACTGAACGCGCCAAGCGCCCCGAGGAGTTGGCCACTCGCCGACCAGCGCAAACCGCGCCCGCGTTCGTGGAAAGCTGCCCCTTCTGTCCGGGCAACGAGAGCAAGACCCCGTCCGAAGTCATGCGGTTCCCGTCAAATGCCGGCGAACCCTGGACGGTCCGAGTCATCCCCAACAAGTTCGCCGCGTTGTCCAGCGCCGCTCAGCCCACGCGCAGCCTGCAGGACGTCTGGCGACGCATCGAGGGCTTCGGCGTTCACGAAGTCATCATCGACAGTCCCGACCACTCCTGCTGCATGGCCCTGCTGCCGGATGCACAGGTGGCCAGCATTCTGCGCGTCTACCGGGAACGCTACAACCTGTTGAGCATGGATCGCCGTGTCAACCACGTCACAATTTTCAAGAACCACGGGGCTGACGCTGGAGCCAGCCTGCAGCATCCGCATTCCCAACTCATCGCAACGCCTGTGATCCCCAGCCAGGTAAGGCATCGGCTGCATGAGGCCCTGCTCTACTATGACGACGAGGGAAAGTGTATGTACTGTCATATGGTGGAACGGGAGGTTGAGGAGCAAACACGCATTGTCCTAAAGAGCGAGCACTTCGTCGCCATGGAGGTTTTCGCCTCGGCCACGCCGTTCGCCACCCACATCGTTCCTCTCCGCCACATGGCCAGCTTTGGCGACATCTCACCCGCCGAGATCGCGGATCCTGCACATGTTTTGCGGAGTCTGCTGGCCAAGATCCATGTTGGACTTGAAAACCCCGACCTTAATTTCACTATCCGCAGCAGCCCTTCCGATTATGCCGGAGCCCGCCATTTCCATTGGTATGTGAGCGTGATTCCGCGCCTCACGCGCGTCGCCGGTTTCGAACTGGGCTCCGGCATGTTCATCAACACCGTGCTGCCGGAAGCCGCCGCCGAATTCCTGCGCAACATAAATGCGGAGAAAGCAACCGGAGCAGGCGCCTCTGGCAGTTAAAGAGGCCAGAGAACCGGAGAGCGCACGGCCAAGTGTGAGAAGGGAAGCCTGGAAAACGAGAGAACTGAACGCCAAGAACTAGGGATTGGAAGTGCTCCTTACTTCGGCCGTCCCACCGGGCTGCCTAATGCGTACTCATTGAGCGGGCCGAACTTTCGCTTCTCGGCATACAGCCGCCAGCGCCGGAAGAAAATCCGGAGACTCGCCATGACCGGGATCGAAAGAAAAATGCCAAGAATGCCGGCGATCTCGCCGCCCGCCATCACACCAAAAATTGCCGCCAGCGGATGCAGTTCCATGCTGTGTCCCATGATGCGCGGCGAAGTCACATAATCCTGAATCAGCCGCCAAATGCCAAGAAAGACGATCAACGCCAGCCAATGACCGTAACCGTTCAGCAAGGCCACGCCTATAATCACTACTCCGGCTGCCAGCGGACCGACCACCGGAATAAATTCCAGCAAGCCCCCCAGCGTTCCCAGCACCAGCGCATACTGCACGTGCATCGTGGCCAGAACCGCCGAATACATGACGAAGGTCAGGGCCGCCAAGGTGAGTTGCGCGCGGATGAAGTGGGCCAGCATCTGGTTCAAGTCGCTGAGTACGCCTTGCAGCAGTTCGCGCTGCGGCCGCGACTGCACCAATGAAAGCAGGATTTCGCTGAAGGCCCGGCCATCCTTCAGAAAGAAAATCGCCAATAGTGGGACAACCACCAGCAACCACGCCTGTTTCGCCACGTCAGCAACCCGCAGCCCCACATTCTTTGCCAGCTTGGCGATTTCGTCGCCGTGGTTGGCGAGGTAGTCCCGAAGCATATCGACGGCCTTGTTGTTCCAGCCATGTTGCTGTCCGAGTTGTTCCGCGATCTGTCCAGAACTCAACTGGGCCAGAGCCGGCAGCGATTCGGTTAAGCGCCCGCCTTCCCGGCCGATCCGCGGGCCCATGGAAATGAAAAACAGCACGACCAGCCCCAGCAACAACACGTAGATTACGGCGATGGCGCGTCCGCGCCCATGCAGCAGCTTCTCCAGATAGGACACCAGGGGGCTCATCAGGTAGGCAAAAAAAATCGCAAACAGGAACGCGATAAGCGTCTGCCGGGCCACGTAGAGAAACCCCATGCCCAGCGCAAACAGCAGCAGCGTGATCACAACCCGAGCCGTACGTGCATCAGCCAGCGGCAAAATCAATACCCCGTCAATTCCAAGTCAAATCCCGCGTACCTGCTGCGTTCTCACTAGTCCCGCACTACTTCGGTATTATCGTCCGCGATCACCACGCGCATTAGCTTGAACTGATCTTTTTCATCTACCCAAAGGGTCCAGGAGAAGGCTTCGCCCTTCAGGTTCAGCCGCAGCAGTTCCCGTTCCGCTCCGCGGATGGTGACTTTCTCCACTCCCACCAACTCCAAGCGGACGGTCATCGAGGTTCGCTCTTGCGGCACTAACACGGCGAAATCCAGTGGTCCCTGCTGACACTTCTGGGTACCGTTGTCCGTGTGACAGTTGGTTGCCAGATAACGCCACGCCAGCACCTGGCGGTGCACGAAAACATTGTTGTCGAGAATCGCCGCCGTGCTAGGCATGAGAAACGACTGCTCGGCCGGCTTGGAGGACCCCGCTGTCATGATCTTTTCGAGCAGAAAATCATTGTTGGGCGTGACCACCAGGGACCCGCTGCCATCGCTCCATTCGTAACGAACCACCTCCGCGGAGCCGGTCATTTCCAGTTCCGACTTCTGCCCGGAGGAGGCGGAACCGCCGGTCTCCTTCAGTTGCGACTTTACTATGCTGACACCGTTGTCTTGCCGCACGCTGAAGGTTTCTGTGACTACACGCTGGCCCTTGACGAAAACCCCGAACGATCCCGAATCCACCACCTGGCTGGTCGCGGGTTTGGGCTTGTCTTTCTTGTCGCCGGCATACAGCACAGCCGCGCCCGCTAGAACCACCACCGTTCCCCATCGCATCCGCGCCATCAGAGTCACTGCTTTTCTCCTCGCCTTCCCTCACGTCGCCTCAACCCAAGAGCTTGAACCAGTTCTTCCGCAATCCCCTCGATGTTCTTTCCCCCAGTTTCCTGCCGCCAGGATGCTTTCATGTAATGCGGCCGCCGCTTCTCGTAGAGTTCACGAAAACCTTCCAGTCCCCCCAGCAATGGGCGCTCAGTTCCTTGCTGCTCGGCTTGCGACCTGCAACGACGCCACAACTCATCCACGTCCGCGTCCAGGAACACCGTGGGAACTCCTCCCGCTTCGATCAACCTGGCGTTGCGCTTCTGCACAAACGCTCCACCCCCGAGGGCGATGACTCTCTCAGCGCCCTCCCGCAAGCCCTTCAGCAGTTCTTTCAAAGCCTCATGCTCAGCCCGACGAAACTCAGCTTCCCCCAAATCGCGAAATATCTCCTGTACCTTCCGCCCATTGCGCCGCTCAATCCGCTCGTCGAGATCCTCAAACGTCCATCCCATTTGCCGGGCCAGCGCCCCGCCTACGCTGCTTTTGCCGGCGCCCATGAAGCCAATCAGGATCACTGCCCCGGGGCCGGGCGGTCGTCGAGTCGTCCCAGCCTGGCGATGAAACACACCATTTCTCGCGGGCTTGGCCGAGCCTTTAGGACGCGCTTTTCGCCGATCCGGTTTACTCTTCGTTTTTCTTATTGTTTTTCGGAGCGTTTTCTGAGGTGAATTTTACCACTGAAGGTCCGCAATACCACCGTGGATGATACCGCTACCCGGCCCACCGTACCTGCGAAGGCACGTCCCTTGTCGAGTGCGAAATAGGTGTGGGTTTTGGGTTGGAGAGGAATGTCGTCGTGCACTTCTCCGCGAACGGAGCGGGCGCTCACGTCGGCCGAAGTCCACTCGGGGATGGTGGCGTCAATATCGCCGCTATGGCTGGTCAGGCGATATTCGCCGCTTTTGCCAAAGTCGCCAATGTAATTGATTCTGCCGCTGGTCGAAACCACTTGCACCAGCGGGCCATTCACGCCCTTTAGCGTAACTTCTCCGCTCAAGGAGTCGACCTCGACGTGGCCGTTTTGGATGTTGTCCAAATTCACGGAGCCGTTCATGGTTTTCACATGCACATGCGCGTCCGAGATATCGCGGACATTCACTTCCGCTCCTGGACTTTCCAGACTCACGTCGCCGTGCAGTTTCTCGGCGCTCAAGGACCCGGTGTTGGAATGCAGGGTGACGCTGGCATCGGCCGGAACCAGAACCTCATAATCTACGCGTCCTGAATCCGAGTCGGCCCCGGCAAGCAGGTGCGACTGAATATCCACGCGGTTTCCGTTCTGGTTGTTATCCACCTCGACCTTGTCGGAGTGCAAAATCGCATTCACCACCACGGTATTGTTCAACGACGGTCTCACCGAAATGGAGCCGTATGGATTCATTACTGACACGCCCGCTTTAGGTCCTACCGCGAAGTGGTACTCTTTCCTGCTCTCGGCCACCAGCGTGCCCGCTACGATCACGCCAATCGCAACCAGTTTTGCGGTGTGTCTGTTCACCATATACCACTCCCCCAAGCCAACTGATCCGTCATCGCCTTAAAACACGGCCCGCAAAACTTCCACCATTATGGCAGAGAACGGTCCATCGCCATCTCAAAAAGCATGGATTTCTCCTGGTACGCTTCCATCAGCGAGCGGCGGGCTTCCTCGTCGTTCGGACTCTCGTCCACTACCCCCTGCGCATCGTGGATGGACTGATTCACGCGCCGCAGGTTTTCTACGTATTGCGTTTTCATCGCCGGAGCGTTGTCGGCGACCTCCTGCATCAGGTCGTCGTCATTGAGGTCGGCCGGATTTGCAAGCGGCACGGCGACCGACGCGTGCTGGGCTAGCTGATTGGGCAGGGACTCACGCCGCACGTATATTCCCAGAGCCAGCAGCAACATGGCCGCCGCTGGCACCAGCCAGCGTGCCCCTCCCCAGCGCGTGCTGAACGAGGGTACCCTCGGCCGCGCCCGCTGCGGACGGATCAACCTCTCCTGGCGCAATGCGATCTCAATGGAATTCCACACCCTTGGACTGGGTTCGTGCGCCGCTTGCAGTTGGCTCGCCGCCGCGACGATCTGATTCAACTCTGTCACCAGCGCCGAGCACGCTGGGCAAGCCCTCAGATGGGCTCTATGTTCCACACTTCCGACGCTTTCTGCTTCCGCCAAGCTCTGCTCTAGCTCAACGCAATTCATACTAACCTCTCCCGAAAGTCCGCCGCGGCTCAATTGTAGCCGCAACTCGAACGCCCCTGCCCAGGTAATTACTGTTTCTGGTTGGACCGATGTTTTGAGTCCCTGTCTAGCCTGCGCGAGATTTCCCGGCCTTTTCGGCTCTATTCATCTTGAGCAGGTCGCGCAACTTCATGCGTGCCTTGTGTAGCTGCGATTTGCTGTTGCCGATCGAGCATCCCACCAATCCTGCGATTTCGTTGTGCTCGTAGCCTTCGATGTCGTGCAGTACAAAGATCGTGCGATAGCCGGGAGGGAGATCGCTGACTGCCCTCTGCAGTTGCAGCCGGTCAATGGATCCGGCCAATGCCACATCATCCGCTCCGAAATCCTTCTTTGGGGAATCATCCTCGGTGCCCTGCGTGGTCTCTTCCAACGAAACCACCGGAAGACTCTTCTTCCTCAAGTGCATCAGCACGACGTTTACCGAAAGCCGGTGCAGCCATGTTGAAAATGCCGACTCCCCGCGGAACGTCGCGATTTTACGGTAGAGCTGCAGAAACGCTTCCTGCGCCAGGTCCTCGGCCTCGGCCGTGTTCGCCGTCATTCGCAGACACAGCGAATACACCCGCCGCTTGTGCTTGTCGTAGAGCACCCGGAACGCATCCGCGTCCCCTAGCTTAGCCCGTTCGATGGCCTCGGCTTCGCTAGGATCGGCGCCCTGTTTCTGTTGTGGCTCGGTCAAGTTCTCTTTTCCGGCCGCATTCATTGGGATGCGGCTTAAGTAGTTTGTGTTGTATTGTTTGCGGCTCTCGCCGAGATGGTAATGGCTTCCTCACTTCCAGAATATCAGAGTATTTCTACCAATCTTCGGATGCTTGCTGCCTAGCTCATTTTGCGACCCAGACGGTACTGGAAAGCCTTTGCATTCGGAGGCTTGGATGCGCCTACCTCCCCCTAGACCCTAAACCCGAGCCGGCCCGAAGAGTCGCGATCTTCGCAAATCGGTAGCGGCTGCCCCAGGTCAGGCCGCACTCTTGGCCGTAGTAATCGTCTCCAGACCATGCCCATGCGGCCCCAACTCCCGTTGCCGCAGCAAGAAGGCGAACAGAACCCCGAGAATCCCTAACACTGAGAAAATCCACATCCCGAGGTGGTAGCCGGCAGGGTTGGCGGCATCGGCGTGACCATATTCGTTGGCCCATCCCACTACTAAGTTAAGGCCGAATAGCCCGATATTCTGGATCATCGTCATCAACCCGTACGCGGTTCCCAGCTTCGACTGATCGACGATGTAGGCCACCGAAGGCCACATCACCGCGGGAATCAGCGAAAACGCCACCCCCATCATCGCCATCGGCACGTACAAGCTGACATGCGTGTACGCCATCATCAGATACACCGGGATCAGCAGCAGCGACCCGAACATCATCAAGAGCGCCCGTTTGCCCACGCGATCCACCAACAGCCCAAACAGCGGCGTTGCAATCATGGCAAACAGGGTCAGCATGCTGGACAAGAACCCGCCAAATTCACGCGACGTGCCGTGCGCCTCCATGAAAAATTTCACCGCAAACGTCTGAAAAGGGAAGATGGCCGAGTAGAAGACAATGCACAGCGCGACGATCAGCCAGTAACTCACGCCAAACTTCCACAGGTCGGCGAAGACCACTTTGTCGGTGGAAACCGCTCCCAGGCTGTAGTTCTTTTCGGCCCAGACTTCCATGGCCCAGTAGATAACCGCTGCCACCACGCACAAGGCCGAGAAGGCGAGCGCGATCAGGAACGGAGTTCGCCAACTGGCATAAGCCCAACGTGCCCAGGTCGGGGAGTTGAGCGCGGCAAACGTGCCCAGGCGCGCCGTAGTCAGGTTCAAGCCAAAAGCAAAGCTCAGTTCCTTGCCTCGGAACCAGCGCCCCAGCGCGGTGATGACGGCAACATTGAGCGATTCCGCGCCCATTCCAAAAATGAGGCGTCCAGTTGCCATGATCGAGAGGTGGCCGGATGCGGCAGTGATCGCTGGACCAATGAAACAAAGCACGCCGAAGATCATCAGCGACTTTCGCAGCCCAATGCGGTCAATGATGAAACCGCCGATGACCACCGTGAAAATGTTAGGGAAACTGTAAATCGCCTGAAGGAATCCAATATCTAAGTCAGTGAATCCGAGTTGTTGCTTGAGCACATCGGCAAGCGGGCTAAGAGCGTCGTACACGTAGTAGCTGCCAAACATCGCCAGGCTGACAAAGATCAAAACCAGCCAGCGGTACAGCCGGCTCGGCTCAGGACGCACAGTTTCCGTCATCCGCGCTCTCTATCTTCGAGCAGATTGAACCCCAGGGATTGCGAGCAGAGAAGATTAGCAGATCAAACAGTAGTCCGCATCAGCGTTAGTGTCACGATGGTCATGTGGGGAAAGCCGCCCTTTTCGACTCCGCTCAGGTCAGGCTCTCACTGTCCAGCCGAGCGGGGCGGCGCTTCACGTCAGTACTTCACAATCCCCGCAAACGACTTCGGATCGAGCGACGCCCCGCCCACCAGCGCACCATCGATCTCCTCTTGCGCCATCAGAACCGAGGCGTTGTCGGGCTTGACCGATCCCCCGTAGAGAATGCGAAGTTTGGCCGCGAACTCCTCGCCAAATACCTCGGCAGCTTCCCGCCGGATGACGGCATGGGCTTCGGCCGCGATCTGGGGCGTTGCCGTCTTGCCCGTGCCAATCGCCCACACCGGTTCATAGGCGACAACCAGCTTCACGGCTTTCCTGGCGGAGATCGCATGAAAAGCTCGCACACATTGTCGTCGCAGCACGTCGTCGGTCAGTCCGGCCTCGCGCTCTTCGAGCACCTCTCCCACGCAGCAGATGGCAGTGAGACCGGCTTCCAGCGCGGTTTTTAGCCGCAAGTTCACGGTGTCGTCGGTCTCTCCAAAGTATTGCCGCCGCTCGGAGTGGCCGACAATCACATGGGTCACGCCCAGGCACAGCAGCATCCCCGCCGAAATTTCCCCGGTGTAAGCGCCGTCCGCTTTCCAGTGCACGTTCTGAGCGCCGATTGCCACACTAGAGCCCCGTACAGCTTGAATCGCAGCGTGCACATCGGTGTAAGGCGGACAGACTACAATCTGGTCGCGGCTGTGATCCGCGACCAGCGGCAGAAAATCGCGGAAGAAGTCGCCAGTTTCATCCGGCGTTTTATTCATCTTCCAGTTGGCGGCCATCAACTTGGTTCTCATGAAGATCCCTTCTCGAGTGTGTAGGAGGAAGCAGAATTCAGATCGCGTAACTTCTCGGCGGCCCGCGTGTAGGTTCTCAATGTCGCGATGTCAAACAGAACGAATCGAACCTTGCTTACATGGTGGGCTGAGGCTAGAGCGTCAACCGTAGAGGAAATCGCGATGGTCGCCGCTTGCGAAGCGGGGTAGCCAAACGCTCCCGTCGAGATGGCAGGAAAGGACAAAGAGTTGAGGGCGTGCTCGTCGGCCAAGCGAATGCACTCGCGATGACAACTCGCCAGCTTTTCCGCCTCTCCATGTTCTCCGCCGCGATAGACCGGGCCAACGGTGTGGATCACGTGCTTTGCGGTAAGGCGTCCGCCGGTAGTGATCACGGCCTTTCCGGCGGGCAGGCTTCCAATCTTGCTCACAATTTGCCGGCATTCAGCGAGGATCGCCGAACCGCCCGCGTGGTGAATGGCGTCATCGACTCCGCCTCCGCCCAGAAGAGATGAATTCGCCGCATTCACGATTGCGTCGGTAGTCTCGCCGGTAATGTCGGCTGGACCCTGGAACTCGATGGTCCGCCCGTGGTCCAGGAGGATCCGAACTTTGAAATCTTGCACGCTCGTATCCAGACCGATCACTTTTTGTCCGTCAACGCTTCGACTCCCGGCAGCTTCTTGCCTTCCAAGAACTCCAGGGACGCCCCGCCACCGGTGGAAATATGCGTCATCTTATCCGCAACTTCGGCCGCGTGCGCTGCCGCGACCGTGTCGCCGCCGCCCACAATCGAAATCGCTCCCGCATTTTCCGCCACGGCATGAGCTATCTTGAAAGTTCCGCGGGAAAATCCCGGAACCTCAAACACGCCCATCGGTCCGTTCCAGACAATTGTGCGGGCTCGCGAAATCTCCTCCGAGAATAGTTCAATCGTTTTCGGCCCAATGTCGAGCGCCATGCGATCAGCCGGAATGGGTTGGCCTTCGCCGATCTGCTGCACCACCGCGTTGGTTTCCGGTTTCATCGCGACAACGTGATCGATCGGCAGAAGGAACTTGATATTTCGTTGCCTGGCCTCCTCCAGTAGTTGCCGCGCCAGGTCCACTTTGTCGGCTTCGAGCAGCGACTTGCCAATCTGCTGCCCCTGCGCCTTCAGAAAGGTGTAGGCCATACCGCCGCCGATGATGAGCGAATCGACCTTGCCCATCAGGTTCCGAATCACGCCGATCTTGTCGCTAACTTTGGCGCCGCCCAGGATTGCCACAAACGGCGCTTCCGGATGTTCCAACGCTTTGCCCAGATACTGCAGTTCCTTCTCCATGAGCAGTCCAGCCGCAGATTTGGACACAAACTTGGTAATGCCAACAGTGGAAGCATGCGCCCGATGCGCCGCGCCGAACGCATCATTCACGTAGAAATCCGCCAGACTTGCCAGTTGCTTGGCGAACTTTTGGTCGTTGGCTTCCTCCTCGGCGTGAAAGCGCAGGTTCTCCAGAAGCAAGGTTTGGCCCTTTTCCAGTTGCGTGGCGACTTCTTCGGCTTCCGGACCCACGCAGTCGGGGCAGAAGCCCACGTTTTCGCCGCGGGCCAGTTCTTTGTCGAGCACCATGCGCAGCCGCTCGGCTACCGGCTTCAGGCTCATCTTCGCGTTGGGCTTCCCCATGGGCCGGCCCAGATGCGAGGCCAGAATAAGTCTTGCCCCATGCCGCAGTGCGTACTCTATAGAGGGCAGGGTTTCCCGGATGCGGGTGTCGTCCATGACGCGTCCGTCTTCCAGGGGAACATTGAAGTCAACGCGCATAAAGATACGGTTACCGTTCAAAGGGAGATCACGGATGGAGAGCTTGGACATTGGCTGGTTCGTCCTTAGATTAGAAATGAAAGATTAGAAGCGAGATAACGAATAGCGCCGCCCGGCGGCTATCCCTTCTACAAGCTCAGAGCAGCCTGTGCGGGCGCCCCGCCCGCACTCTCGACAGCATGCAAAATGCCGGTGCTTACAGCCTACAGACCCTTGCCGGCGATGTAGTGAATCAAGTCCCGTACGCGGCTGGAGTATCCCCATTCATTGTCATACCAGGAGATCACCTTGACGCAATTGCCGCCCACCACCAGCGTCATGGGCGCATCGACGATCGATGAGCGAGCATCGCCCTTGAAGTCCGACGAAACCAGTTCGCCTTCTTCAAAACCGAGGTACCCCTTCAACGGACCGCTCTCCGATGCTTTCTTCAGCGCCGCGTTTACTTCTTCCCTGGTCGTCTTCTTTTCCACCCACGCCACCAGATCGACTACCGAAACATTCGGCGTAGGCACGCGCATAGCGAAGCCATCCAGTTTTCCTGCAAGATCAGGAATTACCAGCTTGAGAGCTTTCGCCGCACCGGTGGACGTGGGAATCATGTTGATCGCCGCCGCTCGCGCCCGCCGCAAGTCTTTGTGCGGAAAATCGAGAATCACCTGGTCGTTGGTATAAGAGTGAATCGTCGTCATGGTGCCACTGACGATCTTGAACTCGTCATTGATCACCTTGGCGATCGGCGCCAGACAGTTTGTTGTGCAGGACGCATTGGAAATAATGTGGTGCTTGGCGCCGTCGTACTTCTCATGGTTAACGCCCAGCACAAGCGTGATGTCTTCATTCTTCGCCGGAGCTGAGATGATCACCTTCTTCACGGATCCGCGCATGTGCTTCTTTGCATCCGCGGCATCGGTAAAATGCCCGGTCGATTCGATCACCACTTGAGCGCCCACCGAATCCCAGGGCAGCGCGCCCGGATCTCTTTCCTTGAACACCTTGATGGTCTTGTTGTCGATGGTGATGCTGTCGGCGCCGGCAGTAATCTTGTTTGGCAGGTTGCCGAGAATGGAGTCGTATTTCAGCAGGTGCGCCAGCGTCTTCGGATCGGTGAGATCGTTGACGGCTACGAATTCCAGGTTAGGGTCGTTGAGCGCCGTCCGCAGAACGTTGCGGCCGATGCGTCCGAAGCCGTTGATGCCAACTTTGATTGCCATGGTCCTCCGCTTTATGAATGCAAACTTAGAAATCGTCTGAGCTGTCTATGCAGACAGATGATGTTAGCAGGACAGGGAACCGGCGTAAATGAGCGCTCGGGTGATTGAAAAGACTTCGGTTCCCATCACGGAATGTTATGCACCCAATCCTTGACGGGATGTTAAGGAAAGCTTATTTCCAGGAACGCATCCGCCCTGCTAAAAGGCGATGACAACCGGGCCAGCCAATACTTCCGGTTGATAGTCTGCCGCGCGTGGGCATGCTCTTCCGGCGGCAGGATTTGCGCCGTAGCAGCAGATTCAGGTCCAGTCACTTTTCCCCGGATTGTGCAGGGAGCGACCGTCACCTGCGGATTGTTGCGAATGCGTTTCGTTTTGCCCATATCGCTGCGGGTCATTACATAAAGCTTGTCGCCATCCTCGCCAAACCACACCGGGGTTGCGATCTTTGCGCCGCTCTTGCGGAACGTAGCTAGAGAGATGTATTTCTGGTCGCGAATTGTGACTGGGATTGTCCCGGGCATGCCGGTATTGTAATGCCGCACCCGAACTCTATGTTGATCGCCCTGATGCTTGAAGCGGCTGTCGCAGGTGGTTCATCGGCGAGCTTGGACGATTGATCCCGCCCTTACTTCCGTGTTAAAAATCTTGCATGCGCAAATGGATGCGCGAGCGCTTGACGCGCCGCAAAAAGACGCCCGCAGAGCCGTCCGATCAACCTGCGCCCCCGCCCTTGCAGCCGGCTTATTTCGACGCAGAGCAGACCCCCAGCCCGCCCGGAGAGGCCGGAAAAGACATCGGGAACAGCGGACCGGAAATTTCAACTGCGGCTGCTCGGGCGCCGGAAGATCGACCAGTTCGCCGGGCGCGGTCCAGTTCTGCGGAACAGCCGTCTGTGGAACAGCCTGCAGCCCCGCCGCTCGCCCAGACGAATACCGGATCCACCGGCCGTGGTCGCCGTCGTCGCGGCGGCAGAGGACGCGGTGGTCGCGGGCGCGAACAGGCCGTTGCTCAAGCTTTTGCTCCCGCCGCCGCGAAAGGTTCCATCCCGGTGGTTTCCGAAGAGACTGCGGCGGAAGATTTTTCGGATACACGCGAGCCGGAAGGGCAACAAGCTCCGCCAGTTGCTGCGGCGGCAGCGAAGGTTCCAGCGGTTCCGGGGGCCGCGCCGCAGCGTCCTCCAAAGGGTGTGGTCGTGCTTGCCATCGGTCTGCCCGGCTCTGGTAAGAGTTCGTGGTTCAAGCGCCACAACGTGGTCCCGCTCTCCAGCGACATGGTGCGCTCCCTGCTTTTCGATGACGTGCGCGAGCAACGTTTCCAGGACCTTGTCTTCTCCAACCTGCGCTCCATGCTGAAAGCGAGACTCATCGCCAAACGTCCCACGAACTATGTGGACGCCACTAACCTCACCCCGCAGGAGCGCCAGCACTGGATCAAGCTGGCCAAGGATTATCAGTACGAGGTGCAGGCGGTTTTTTTTGACGTCCCGCTTGACGTTTGCCTCGAGCGCCACCAGCGCCGCGACCGCGTCGTTCCCGAAGACGTGATGCGCCGCATGGCTGCCAAGCTGAAGCCGCCCGCGTTCGAAGAGGGCTTTGCCAAGATTACAGTAGTCCGGGTAAAAGCAAAGGAGCCCGCGGCAGGCTAGAAAGATTGGCGCTTCTCAGGTACCCCCCAATGGCTCATCTTGAAGCGAAGGCACTTGTGTGGAGACAGCCGCCCTCGGCTGTCCGCCGGGCGCAGCCCGCCTCTATCCCTTCAGATGCGGCAGCATCTCCTTGAATGCCGGCGACGACGAGGAGCGCATCAGCTCATAAATCATCATTTCGGTGGAGGAAATCACTGCGCCGGCCGCGCGCATTCTTTCCAGGCCAATCTTCCAGTTCCATTCCGCTCGCGAACTTACCGCATCCGAAGCGACATGCACCAGATAGCCTTCGCGCAGCGCCGCCAACGCCGTCTGCATCACGCAGATGTGGCTCTCCATGCCGCACAAAAGCAGCGTATTGCGGTTGCCCGGCAGCCGCTTCAACAGCGTGCAAAAAACCTCGCTGCCGAAACAGGAGAACCGATCTTTGTCGATGGCCTCGGCTTCCGGCAGCAGGGAAGCGACCTCAGGCACAACGTTGCCCAGCCCCTTCGCGTATTGCGTGCTCACGACGGCGGGAATTTTGAGTATGCCTGCAGCCCGAATCAGCAGCTTCGAGTTGCGCACTAGCTCTGCCTTGTGAAAGATCGGCGGAAGAAGTTTTTCCTGAATATCCACTACCAGGAGCGCGCACCGGTCCGCCTCCAGAGGTCGGCGCACAATTTCGGCGTAATCTGCAGCGGCATTCTCAAGGGCAGTGACCATAAACAACTCCTGGGGCAATAAATTAGGCCAACTCAACCGAAGCAGATCATCGGCTCAAATAAAGTTTAACGCGAACGGATGGCCAAGGCACGAAATCGGTGATTCTTGTCGCACTCAGCTTCGGAGTCTGCAAGAATCGATGGATCATTGGGTTATCGGCTCAATCGGGGGAATGGATGAAAGAGTTCTCCAGAAATCGACCTATCGTTTTTCGCTGGATCATTCGAGTTGCTCTGGCCACGGCCATGCTGAGCGTGCCCGTGCGTGCGCAAGAGTTATCGCTTCAGGCCCTGGTTACACCGTCCACGATAATTTTGAAAGACGGCCGCCCTGTCACCTTTGCCCTGCATGGCTTCATTGAATTCAAATCGGTGTCCGAGTTGTTTCCTTACATCGAGTCCCAGACTCACCGCTGGAAGACTGAGGGAAACCTCGCCAGCTATGGAAGGCAAGACCTGGCGCGCGAACTGCTGCGCCGCGGCATCGAGAGCCGCAGTGTTTCGATGACCGACGAACGCCCACTCGAGATCCTGCTGACCCATACCAGAGACGAACTCGTGCAAGCATTGGCGCGCGTGAAAGAGCCCGTACCGTCAGGCTATTCCGAGGCATTTCTGGCAGTGCAGGAGAAATGGAAGCATTCCGTGAACTGTTGGAGTGCGTCCCCGTCAATTTCGGCCCGCGTGCTCTCCAATTGGTATCCGATCGACGAAGGCATCCAGCTGTACGGCGCTATTTACGATTCGACGGAGCACTTCTGGCAAGCCGTGAAGTATCATTCCGACATCACCGTGGCCGAGCTGACGAAGTTGCTCAGCCTGATGGAACAGAAGGACTGGAAGCCCTGGATTGCACGTCTGGATGACGATCCCGACCTGTATTTGCCCAACGCCTATGCAGTGGAATTTCTGCGCCATAATCTCGCGACGGAGCGCTTCCGCTGGTTTCGGGAGGAGCTCGGCCGTCACGGTCTGCAGGCAAGCGATCGCGCGCGATTGATCCAGCAACGCGGCGCCACTCCATTCCGCTTCAGCGCCTACGAAGAAAAGGTTTTGTGGGGCGATCTCGCCGACTTGTTCCACTTGGTCTACACGTTTTCGCTGCCCAATGATTCCATTCGAAACACATTAGCCGAAAGCCATTTCGACGTCATTTACCTGGGTGAGCGCCACCTGGGTTTCATCAGCCAAGAGTTCCGCTCGTTAATGATCGAAATCTGGAGGGTGAAATACCTGCAGATGCCTCGCTTCCGTGAGGTGATCAGCTCCATCCCTCTTGAGATCCGGCTGGAACACTTCCTCAACGACGGCGATTCCCCCGACATACCCATCCCGGTCTATGTGGGATACCTCAACCAGATTCGGGATCTCGCACGCGCCGCGCCGGATAAGTGAGCTCCGGTTGACCGGCCTTGGAACTCGTTGGATAATGAATGCTGTTGCCCCCTCGTTCAACGGCTAGGACACCTGCCTCTGGAGCAGGCTATCGGGGTTCGAATCCCTGGGGGGCAGCCAAATCTTTTCCAGCAGTACCGTCCCGTTCCTTCATCCCATCCGTTCGCCGAACAGGGACGTCCCGCCCATGCCAGAGCTCTCAAGCCGCCGCCGCTTTCTGAAGAAGGCAGCCATCGCAACCGGCGGTGCTGTGCTCGGTAGCGTTGGCCTGAACCAGATCTCTCCCAGGCTCTGGCCTGAACTGTTGGAGTTTGAGCCCAATCAAAGCTACTGGGCGAAAAGTCAGCCGCCGCAGAACCCGCCATTAACGCAGGACATCGCAGTAGATGTCGCGGTACTCGGTGGCGGTTTCACGGGACTCTCCGCCGCCTACTACATCCGCAGTATCTCGCCGCACAAGCGCGTCGTCGTTCTGGAAGCGAAGGGCTGCGGAAATGGAGCCTCGGGACGAAACGGCGCCATGGTGCTGACCATGACCGAAGACCGGTACATGAACTTCAGCTCGTCTCCGGCCATTGACAGGAAAATCTACGAACTGACCGCCGAGAATATCCGGACATTGTCGAAGCTCAGCGCGGCCACCGGCATTGACTGTGAGTTGGAGACAAATGGCGCTCTGCAAGTGCTCAACACCTCCGACGACGTCAAAGCGGCGAAGGCCTACGTGCAGCAGGCACGATCCCTCGGCATGCCGGTTGAATTCTGGGACAAGCAGCAGTTAATTAGCGCAATCGGCTCCAATGTCTACGAGGGAGCCTTCTTCGACCCCAGCGGTGGACAAGTCCATCCCATGAAACTGGTGCATGTGTTCAAGGCCGCTGCCGAGAACGCCGGTGCGGAGATTTACGAAAACACAGCCGTGGCCGGCATCGAGGAAGGCCGTGAGCACCTTCTTCATACCAGCAGCGGACATACCATCAAGGCGAAGTCGTTGGTGCTAGCAACGAATGCCTTCACCTCAAGACTGGGATTCTTTCGCAACTCGATTGTGCCTGTCCGTGAATACGTCGCTGTGACGCAGCCCCTCAGCGAGCGGCAACTGGCTGAAATCGGATGGAGCAAGCGAGTTTCGTTCAATGATACCCGCACCGAAGTCTTCTACCTCGGCCTGACGCAAGATAATCGAATCCACATCGGCGGAGGCAGCCCCAGCTACTCTTTTAATAACGGAGTTGGCGATACAAGCAGCGCAGCATCTCATTTTTCTCAACTCCAGCATGAGCTGGCACGAATCTATCCCAGCCTGTCGGGCGTGCAGTTCGAAGCAGGTTGGGATGGAATAGTCGACTGGTCACTCGATAAGGCGCCCTCCGTGGGTCGTACTGGAAAGAACAAGAACATCTTCTATGGACTCGGCTACAGCGGCCATGGCGTGAATCTGACCTCAGTCTTCGGGCGAATCATTGCGGATCTGGAGGCCGGCCGTGAGGAACCCTGGCAGCGGTATCCCTTCCTCAACGCCAGTCTGGATTACATTCCGAATGAGCCTTTTCGGTGGGTGGCCGTACAAGCAGGAATGGCATGGTATCGCTTGACGGGGGCTTAGACTTTGGGTATCTGCTTCGGTCCGGCTTCAACTCCCCACAAACCTCGCATACAAACTCCGCGCTACTCCAGTGTCTGTCGTCCCCTTGATGATCGCCCGCCCGTCGGGGAACAGCGTCATCTCATAAGGCTCGCGCCAAAACTTCAGCACAAATTCGTTGTGCCGCACCATGCCGTGGGACTCCAGCCGCGCCTGCATCTCGGTAAAATCAATCGGCCTCGCCCGCTCGTGAATCTGCACCGAGTTTCGTCCGCACATGGTGATATGCGGACGCCCCTCGCCCGCCAGATGCACAAAATTCCGCTCTCCACATGCCCGGCAGCCTGCCCGCGGCTTCGCCGCCGCAATCTCCGCCTGCTCGTTCGTCCAAACGTCATAGGACCACAACGTCGTGCGCAATTTCTCCGCAGCCCCTCCACCGACCAGCAACTTCACCGCCTCCGTCGCGGCAACCGATGCGACCAGATTCACCGCCGTGTTCAATATCCCCGACGTTTCGCAAGTCTCTATCATCCCCTGCGGCGTATCGGGAAACAGGCATGCCAGGCATGCGGTCTTACCCGGCAACACATTCAACGTAACTCCATAACTGCCCACCGTCGCCACATAGATCCACGGCAGGGAATTCTTCACGGCGTAATCATTAACCAGGTATCGCGTCTCGAAATTGTCTGTGCCATCGAGAATTACGTCCATTCCTTCAAGTAACTCATGAATATTTCCCGGAACCAGATCCTCGACCCGCGCCTCGACCACAATCTCTGAATTGAAGGCCGCAATTCTCCGCGTCGCGGCAATCGCCTTAGGTAACGACTCGGCCGCATCCTTTTCCTCAAACAGCGACTGCCGCTGCAGATTGCTCGCCTCCACATAATCGCGATCGATAATCCGCAATATTCCTACGCCCGCGCGCGCCAGTAATTGCGCCAGCGCCGACCCGGTCGCGCCGCATCCCACGATCGCAACTCGCCCCGCCGCCAGCCCCCGCTGTCCCTCGGTTCCGATTCCGCGAAACAGAATCTGCCGCGAATACCGCTCGTCGAACTTGTCTTTCTCCGCGCCCTGCCTCAAAGAGGTCACCAGTTCCTTGCCGCAAAACCTTTATTATATGTGTCTGGATTCCTTCGACCGCCAGAATGCAGACAACACGGGCCTTCTGCCCTTCATCGAATGAAGGCAACGGGCCCAAGGACATTTATATTTGCTGAGACGGTGCGCATCATTCATCATCTTGATTATGGTTCCGCTCGGCCCAGTCGCCCGGGCCGGATCGTCCCCATCCCCCTCTTCGCAGTCATCCCAAAACACACAAACATCCCCGCAAACTGCGCCAACGTCCCCGGAGTTCAACTCCATGGCAGCCTATGTCGGACGCGCCGTCCAATCCATTGAATTGCCGGACGTTCCTGACTCCGCCCGCCTGCTCGAAATGGTCCCCCAAAAATCCGGCCGGCCGCTCGACCGCGACCAGGTCCGCGATAGCATCCGCATCCTTTTCGCCACCGGCCGCTTCTCCGACATCCAGGCCGAAGTCACTCCTTCCGGCGCGGGCGTCGTACTCACCTTCACCACGTCGTTCAACTTCTTTGTCGGCGCCGTCGACGTGGAAGGGGCCCCCAACCACCCCAGCACCAACCAAATCCTCAATGCTTCCAAGTTCCAACTCGGCGAACTTCATAGCCTCGAAAAACTCAATCGCGCTTTGCAGAACATTCGCCAGCTCATGCAGGAGAACGGCTATTACCGCGCGCGAGTCACGGCCGAAAGCACCTCGAACGCCGCTACCCAGCAGGTTAATATTCTGTTCCACATCACGCCGGGAGAGCCGGCTCACATCGGCGAGGTCAAAGTTACTGGCCACGCAGCCCTTTCTCAAGCCCAGGTTCAGGACATCGCCAGGATGCACTCCGGCGATCGCGTCACCGCCGCCCGGGTCACCAATTCTCTTCAGCACCTGCGCAAGAAGTTCCAGAAACAGCAGCGCGTTCTCGCCCAGGTTTCCATTGCCGAGCAGAAATACCACCCCGAATCGAACGCCGTCGACTATACCTTCCTGATTGATCCCGGTCCCGTCGTGGTGATCTATGCCCAGGGTTTTCACGTCAGCCGCGGCGTGCTAAAACGGCAAATCCCGGTCTACGAAGAAAACGCTGTCGACGACGACCTGCTCAACGAAGGCAAGCGCAATCTCCTTGATTATCTCCAGTCCCGAGGTCTGTTCGATGCCGCCGTCGACTTCCAGAAGGAAAACGGCCCGGACGTTCTCCGGGTCATCTACAGCATCAATCCTGGCCCGGTGCACAATCTCGTACACATCGAAATCGCGGGAAACAAATATTTCACCACTAAAATGCTGCGCGAACGCCTCCAGATTCAGGTCGCCAGCAAGTTCATTTCCCACGGCCGCTACAGCGGAAACTTGCTCAAGAGCGACGTTGCCGTCCTCCAGGCCCTATACGTCTCCAACGGATTCCGCCAGGCCAAAATTCAGACCAAGGTCGACGACAACTACCACCACTCCGACAACCGTCTTGCGGTTCACATTCAGATTGAAGAAGGGCCGCAGACCGTCGTCGGCGCTGTCCACATTGATGGAAACCAGAAAGTGAGCGTCAACGCGTTTCCTGAACTCAATACCAGCGCAGGCCAACCCTACTCCGAACTGAATCTCGCTAATGACCGCGAGTCCATCCTCAACTATTACTTCAATCACGGTTTTTCCCACGCCACACTGGAAATCACCACCACTCCTTCACCCGGTCAGCCCAACCACGAAGACGTCACCTATACCATCCAGGAGGGCGAACAGTTCTTCGTCAACCAGGTAATGGTCGCCGGGCTCGATCACACCCGCGACTACGTAGTGCAGCGCGAAATTCAAGTGGTTGCTGGAAAGCCCCTGAGCCAGGGCGACCTACTCGATACGCAGAGTAAGCTCTATGATCTCGGCATCTTCAGCCAGGTAGACACTGCCGTCCAGAATCCCGATGGCTCCGACCCGCAGAAAAATGTTCTGGTGCAGGTAGAGGAGGCCAAGCGCTATACCTTTACCTATGGTCTCGGCCTGGAATTCGAAACCGGCCTGCCTGCCGGAACCAGTGCTCCAGGCGGGTCCACCGGGGTAAGTCCTCGCGTCGAATTCGATATCACCCGCCTCAACGTCGGCGGTCGCGACCAGACGCTGACCTTCCAGTCCCATGTTGGTCGGCTCCAGCAGCGCGGCCTCATCAGTTACGAAATCCCCAAGCTTTTCAATAGCAACCGCTTTAAGCTTTTCTACACAATTTTTTACGACAACAGTCTCGACGTCTCCACCTTCACCTCGCAGCGCCTGGAAGGCAAAATCGATCTCCGCCAGCAAATCGGCAAGCAGCAACTCAATCACTCCACCTCTATCACCTACCGCTTCGATTACCGCCGCGTTAAAGCCAGCAACCTGGTTTCAGACTTTTCGCCCGCCGAATTTAATTTGCTTTCCCTGCCCGCTCACGTCGGCGGTCCCGGCTTCACCTACATCCGCGACAAACGCGACAATCCGCTGGAAAGTACCAAGGGCCAGTACTTCACCCTCGATGCTTTCGCCGCGTCCAGTTACGTCGGCTCTCAGGCTGACTACGGCCGAGCTCTCGGCCAGGATGCCACCTACTACGCGTTCGGACATCCCAATCACAAGTTCGTCTTCGCTCGTTCCACCACTCTTGGTCTGGAACAGGTCTACCACGGCACGAGCGTCTTGCCGCCTGGAGCCTGCCAAGTAGTTCTCTTGGTGAACTCTTGTCCCTCCGGCATTTCAGTGGTTCCACTGCCTGAAGTTTTCTTCGCCGGCGGTGGCAACTCTCACCGCGGTTTCGGGTTAAATGAAGCAGGACCCCGAGATCCTGATTCCGGTTTTCCCGTCGGTGGCACAGCGCTGTTCGTGAACAGTGAGGAGCTCCGCTTTCCCTCTGTCAGCCTTCCGTATCTTGGAGAAGGTTTCGGTTTCGCCATCTTTCACGATATGGGCAACGTCTTCACCGCCGAACACGATATGGTCAAGGGCCTCCTGCGCTGGCACCAGCCCAATCCGTCCCAGTGCCTGCCATTCGTCCCCGCCACGACGCCCTATAACAACTGCGTTACCAGCTTCGACAATTCTGGCTACGACTACACTTCTCATGCCGTGGGCCTTGGGTTGCGTTACAAGACACCCATCGGCCCTTTGCGCTTCGACTTCGGGTACAATTTAAATCCGCCGGCGTATATCACCGGCTACACGTCGACCGCGACGACGCCGTTTCTTCCGGAGCGCCTGGGCCATTTCAATTTCTTTTTCAGTATCGGTCAACCATTTTAAGGAATCATTTTTAGGGCAATCATTCTGGGGAAATCATTTTAATGAGCGGATTTCGCACAAAGACGGCGGCAACCGTGGCGGTTCTCGCGCTTCTGATGGGATTACTCGCCCTGCGGCCGCTGCAAGCCGCGGAGGTAATCGACCGCATCATCGCTACCGTCAACGGCCACGTTATTTTGCAATCCGATTGGGATGAAGCCTTGTGTTACGAAGCTCTGCTCTCCAATCGCACGCTTGGCCAGTTTTCGGATGACGACCGCCGCGCCGTTCTCGACCGCCTCATCGACCAGGAACTTCTTCGCGGACAGATGAAGTCGGCCGACTTCCGCCATGCCACCGATGCCGAAGTCGCAGCCCGCGTTGCCGAAGCCCGCAAAAAATCGCCTCAGGCAGCATCCTCCGAGGCCTGGCAATCACTTCTCGCCCAATACCACCTGACGGAGAAGGAGCTTTTCGACCACGTCCGTCAGCAGATCGACGTGATGCGCCTGGTCGACGCCCGCCTTCGTCCCGCCGTCCAGATCGATTCCAAGTCCATCGAGGCCTACTACCGCGAGCAGTTCGTCCCTAAATTGAAAATGTCCGGCGCATCCGAAGTACCCCTCGCCGATGTCTCCAACAAGATCCGTGAGCTGCTCACCGAACAGAAGGTGAGTGAGATGCTGGTTTCCTGGCTGCAAACCTTGCGCTCTGAGGGTCAAGTTCGCATTCCCGGCGTCACGCCTTCGTCCAACGACCCGGGAGTCGAATCACGGTGACCGAACCCGCCGCTAAGCCCGCCCGCCGCTGGTGGAAATCTCTACTCATCTTTGCCGGGGCAGCCTCTCTGTTCGCGATCGCCTTGACGATCTATGTGAACACTGAATCGTTCCAGTCGCTCGTCCGCCGCCGTCTCGTCGCCGAGGTGGAGCGCATTACCGGTGGCCGCGCCGAAGTCGGCAGCATCCATACCACTCCCTTCCGTTTGCAAGTCGACGTACGCAACCTCACGGTCCACGGCCGCGAATCCGCCACCGACGTGCCTCTTGCCCACGCCGAGCGCATCGTCGCCCGCTTGAAGATCAGCTCACTTCTTCGTTCCGAGCTCGCCTTCCACGAGGTCATCCTCCAGCAGCCCGTCATTCACGTCGCCTTCTATCCCGACGGCACTACGAACTTTCCTCAGCGCAAGGCCAGCGCTTTTAATGGCCCCGACGTTGTCGAGCAACTTTTCTCTCTTTCCATTAATCGCCTCGAACTGCGCGGTGGCCGGCTTTTCTGGGACGACCAAGCCGTTCCTCTCGATCTCGCCGCTCGCGACATTTCGCTCGACATGGACTATTCCCATTTCCCCGCACAGTACAACGGGCGCCTCCTGCTCGGCTTCGTCGAAACCAAGCTTCTGGATTGCCGCCCCTTCGCCTGGATGACCTCCGTGGAATTCAAACTCGCGTCCAGCTCTGCGGTTGTTACTTCTTTGAGATGGAACTCCGGCCACTCTCATTTCTCGGGCAGCGGCCAGGTCACAGACTTCCGCCATCCGCATCTCCAGGCAACCTATGATGCCCAGCTTGATCTAACCGAAGCTGCCTCCATCGCGCGTCGCCGCGATCTCCACTCAGGCTCCCTCGAACTCAAGGGAAGCGGGGAGTGGTCGCTCGATCAGTTCACCTCCAATGGACTGCTCACGCTTGGCGATCTCTCCTGGCAGGATGAGCGGGTGTCTTTCTCGAGAGCGTCTCTCAGCACCGGCTACTCGATCAGCGACCAGCAACTCAAACTTTCCAGGCTGCAAGGCAAAGTTTTCGGAGGCAGCTTCACCGGCGATGCGGAATTGAATCAGTGGCTCGCACCCGAACAGCACCTCTCGCCTGCGGCTAGAAAAAACCTGGAGACCGCCGTCATTTCCGCCGGTCCACCCCCGGGCAAATCCGGCCAGAAAAACGCCAAACCAAAGCTGTCATCAAAGCCGCCGGCAGTTCAAAGTGCGCGGATCTCGCTGCGTGTGCGCGATCTTTCCGCCGAGGATCTAGCCGCCGCCCTCAATGTTCCCGAACACCCAATCTCGCTCCTTCATCCCGTCGGATCGGCGTCCGGCACTCTTGAAGCTCGTTGGAAGGGAACTCGCCGCGACGCCGAGGTTCAATTTGCCCTCGATGTCACCCCTCCCGCTCATCACGCCCCCGCGCAACTACCAATCACCGCTCACACCGATGGCCTCTATCATGTCGCCACTGACACTTTGGATCTTCCTCAGTTCACCCTGACCACTCCCACGTCCCACGTGCAGGCTTCCGGCACGCTGTCGTCCGCGTCCGCAGTCCGCCTCTCCATTTCCACCTCTAGTCTCGCTGACTGGCTACCTTTCTTTTCTGTGGTTCGCGGTCCTGCGTTGTTTCCCGTCATGCTGAACGGCACCGCTTCGTTCAACGGCAGCATGAGTGGCTCACTCTCTTCTCCTCAACTCGGGGGCGCTCTGCAAGTGGAGGATTTCGACGTTAACATTCCCGCCACAGCCAACACGCACCTGCTCCAAACCCACTGGGATTCGCTTTCCGCTTCTCTTCAGCTCTCCTTTCATGCTGTCGCACTTCACAACGCCAGTCTGCGCCGTGACGACAGGTCCGCCGAATTCGACGCGTCCACAACTCTGCAGCACGGGCATTTCACCGGCGACAGCGCTTTCACTCTGCGCGCCAACCTCCACAACACGGAACTCGCGGAGCTACTGGGCATTGCCGGATACAACTATCCCATCACCGGCAACGCCAATCTTTTCGTGCAAGCCTCCGGCACTTTCTCCGACCCTCACGGCGAAGGACAGATCCACCTCAATCACGCCTCCGCCTACGGTGAGTCCATTCGACAATTCGATTCCACCTTCCAGGTCGCCCACGGCGAAATCTCACTCGATAATATCCATCTCCTCCAAGACGATTCCGTCGTCACGGGAAGTGCTGCCTACAACCTCACCACCCGAGCCTTCCGCCTCGATGTCGCGGGAAATAATTTCGATCTCGCCCGAATCTCCCGGATTCATTCCAATCGCCTCTCCGCCGAGGGCCGCGCCAACTTCACTCTTAAGGGCTCCGGCACTCCCGAGGCGCCTTCCCTTAACGGAAGCGTTCACGTTCTCGATCTGACTTTGGATCATGAACTTGTCGGAGACCTAGACCTGCAGGGCGTAACGCAGGACCGCGAGCTTCATCTCACCGGCAGCTCCCGCCTGCAGCACGGCTCGTTACTCGTCAGCGGCAACGTCCAGTTGCGCGACGATTATCTCGCCGATCTTTCTTTCCGCATGAACCAGCTTGATCTCGACGCTCTTTGGAGGTCGTACGCCCGCGGCCAACTCACCGGACACTCCGCCGTTGACGGTTCGCTCGAAGTCCGCGGTCCGCTGCGCCGGCCCTCGCAGTGGACGTTCGACGGCGCGCTGACTGCGGTTGCTCTCGATGTCGAAAATGTTAAACTCCACAACCAGGATCCCATTCGCTTCACCCTTGCGAATCGCGTCATCGACATTCAGCAATTCCATCTGCTGGGGGAGGGAACGGACCTCATCGCTCACGGCTCCGTGCAACTCTCCGGCGCCCACTCACTCGATCTCGCCGCCGATGGCCGCGTTGACCTCAAGTTGCTCTCCAGCTTTGACCCTGACTTTACTTCGTCGGGCCTCGTCACCATGAACCTGACGGTCGGGGGGACCATCGCCGAGCCTTTACCTCAGGGGCATCTTCAGGTGACCAACGCATCTATCTCCTTTGCCAGCCTACCCAGTGGATTGAGCGAACTCAACGGCTCTCTGCTTTTTACCCGGGACCGCGTCCACGTCGAGACTCTCACCGCTCGCACCGGCGGCGGCACGCTCGATTTCAAAGGTGACGCCACCTATTTCAACCAGCAACTTAATTTCAATCTCACCGCCTCCGGCAAGGAAGTTCGCCTGCGTTATCCTCCCGGCGTCAGCTCCACGGCGGATGTCGAATTGCACTGGATCGGCACGCGGTCCGCTTCTGCCGTCTCCGGCGAAATCGTCATCAATAAGATAGCCATCACTCCCGGCTTCGACTTCGGTTCCTATCTCGAAAGCAATCGCCAGGTTTCCACCCTCACCAGCGCGAACTCGCCCCTCTACAACATCAAACTCGATATCCACGTCCAGACCTCGCCCGCACTTCAGATGCGTACCGCCATCGCCCGTCTCTCCGGCGACGCCGATCTTCGCCTTCGCGGTTCCGTTGCCCGCCCGGCCATCCTTGGCCGTGTCGATATCCTCGAAGGCCGGGCCACCATGCATGGTATTCATTTCACTCTCGAGCGCGGCGATATCACATTCGCCAATCCTGTCGCCATCGAGCCCCAGTTTGATCTTCAGGCCTCCACTCACGTCCGCAATTACGACCTCAACATCACCGTTACCGGTACTCCCGACCACGGTCTCAACATCAACTACCGCTCCGAGCCTCCGCTGCCCAAGTCCGACATCATCGCCCTGCTCGCTCTCGGCCGTACCGGCGATGAATCCTCGCAACTGCAGGAGCAGTCCGGTCAAAGCGCCTTTTCTGATCCCGATTTCATCCTGAAGCAGGCCATCAATGACACCGCCAGCAGCCGCTTCCAACGCCTGTTCGGCGCCAGCAACATTAAAATCGATCCCCAGGGACTCACCACCGAAACCAATCCCACCGCCCGCGGTCCCCAGGTGACCATCGAGCAGCAATTCGCCAACAATATCTCCCTCACCTACTCCACCAATGTCTCTCAGAGTGCGGAGCAGATCATCCAGGGCGAGTACTATATCAATCGCAATGTTTCGGTCGTCGGTACCCGCGATCAGAATGGCGTAGTCAGCTTCGACATCCAAGTCCGCCGCCGCAAGAAGTGAAAGCAGTGGTCAGTGGCCGGTGATCAGTGACCAGCAATCCGATTTGGTTTTTTCACTGACCACCGACCAATAGCGCTGACCACTATTAAATGCCCGACCCCATCACCGCCCGCACACGAATGGTCGATTCTCAACTCCGCGCCCGCGGTATCTCCGACCAGCGCGTTCTCGACGCCATGCTTCGCGTCCCCCGCCACGAATTCGTTCCCGAGCCCTACCGCGCCCAAGCTTACGAAGACCATCCTGTTCCAATCGGCGACGACCAGACCATCTCCCAGCCCTACGTGGTCGCCGTCATGCTCGAATCACTGCAACTTACCCCCAATGACACTGTTCTGGAAGTCGGCACCGGCTCCGGCTACGTCACCGCTCTGCTCTCTGAACTTGCCGCACAGGTTTTCTCCGTCGAACGCCACTCCGCTCTCGCTGACAACGCCCGCCGGATTATCGCCGCGCTCGGCTATACCAACGTTCGCATTTTCATCGGCGACGGCACCCTCGGTCTAGCTGCCATCGCTCCCTTCGACGCTATTCTGGTATCCGCCGCCGCTCTCCGTGTGCCTCCCGCACTGATGTCGCAACTCCGCGAAGGCGGCCGCATGATTATTCCCGTCGGTTCCCCCAACTCTCAGCAACTGCAATTCATCCGCATGTGTAGCGGTCAACCCGTCGTTTCTTTGCGCGAACCTGTCCGCTTCGTCCCTTTGATCTCAAACCCCGAGTGAACCCGCAAGCGATTGATCCGTCGCTTATGAGTGGTTGGGTTAGTAATGCAGTTTGGGAAGGAAGCGAGCAAAGCGCGCGATTGTTGCGTCGCAAAGAACGCGACGCCTCGCGCGGATCGCCCAGATCCTTCCACTGCGCAAAGAACGCTTGTTCAGGATGACAATCAAACTGCACCAACACCAGTGGTTGCCGTGAGTTGCGGCTTCCCGTCAGGCGTGATACAAGCCAATCAAAGTCATGTCGGCCATTCGGAGCTTTGCCAAATCCTGCATCGTGCTTCTGTGGGGAACCGAGTCCAAGCCCCGGACAATTGTGAGAGGCCTCGCCTCGGGCTATCGCATTTCTGTCTCCCCTGCCCAGCGGCTTGGCTACCTGCTGGGAACGGACGAGCCCCACCTGCAGAAGGCAATCCGGGATTACGTTGCGGCTGGCGATACTGTCTATGACATTGGCGCAAACATAGGCTATGTCTCGCTGTCACTGGCCAGGCGAGTTGGACCCGGAGGGAAGGTCATCGCGTTCGAGCCGGTTCAGCAAAATATTGATGCTTTCCGGCAAAACATCGCGATCAACAGACTCACTAACATTCGGCTATTCGAGTTTGCCGTCTCCGACCGGACGGGCGATGCAGTAATTCGTATGGCCGAGAATCCCTCCACCGCTAGTATGGTCTGGCACCAAAACAACTCCTCCGCGACCGAATTTCGCATTAGGACCGTGTCTATCGACGAACTTGTCGAGGCGGGCGAGCTTGGTTACCCTCGGTTCGTAAAAGTCGATGTTGAAGGTGCGGAGGATTCTGTGATTCTGGGAATGCGCCGTACTCTAGCTGCCGCCCGGCCTGTCCTGTTTGTAGAGTGCTCGGAAGCGGGCCGCGAAAACTCCTGGCACCTGCTTCGGGACCTAGGATACCAATGCCAGTCGGCGAACACGCGCAAATCGGTAACTGCATTGGAGGACTATCGGCACTCCGATTTCCTCTGGTTGTTCCCGCATCCATAGCGAGGTTCCTGCGGTTGCGCCATCTGCTCCGCCCTCCTGTCGAGGGCAGCAGCTACGAGAGGACGCTTGCCTCGTTATCTCGTTGGCTGCCGAAACTCTTGCCGGGCGAAAGCGGAAAAGAGTTGGAAGCCAGCACCTGCGGATCGGGGTTGATCCCCGAAGTCAGGTCTACTAGCACAAAAGCCGATACCCAAAAGAACAAACAAAGATAAGAACCCGCCGCAAAGAGCCAGTCTTCAAAGCCCGCATGAATCAGACCTGCCAGCGCGATCAGGGCAAACGGTACAGCGTAATGAGACGGGCTACCCGTTCTTCGCACCCAGGCATAGGTCCGACCTGCCGCCCGACCCACTAGAATCAGCAGAAATAGGAAAGGCAGAATACCCAACAATCCCATGTATTCGGCCATTGCCAGGTAGCTGCTGCCGTGCTCTCGGTTCGAACCTTCTATGGTGTAGATCGACGATGTCCCCAGACCGGGTGGTTCACTTCCCATGTCACTGGTCCCAAATCCAGTGCCAAACCATGGATGCTGCTTGACGGCAGCAATGGTGTCATCCCAGGGGGTCTCGCGCGATCCGAAGACACCTGTTTTAGTTCGGTGCTCGTCGATTTTGAAGATGAACCGCCCGCTCAGAGAATCCATTAACTCGCCCATGTGCGAGGGGTTGGCAACCGCCATGATCTCAAGCAATAAAGCTCCGGCAAAAGCGGCTTTCAACAACAACTGCGGACGACGCAACGCGAGGGTGAATACAATAATAACAGCTGCATCAGCGACAATCGCAGCGCGGCAGACGGTGGCATAGAGCAAAACACCACAGAGCGCCAAGGCAGTGTATCGGCGTTGGCGTTCCGCCCGGTTCTCCGCTGTCAAAGCCGCCCAAACCAGAACTGGTACTGCTCCAACCCCAATAGCAGCGCCCAAATTGTTTTGGTTTCCGAAGATGTCGTAACCAGCAAAATAGAAAAGAGACGCAACAAAAACCAGAATCTCACACGCTAAAACAAGACCTCGAACAAAGGATATTTCTCGACCTGCGAGGGCCACCCGTGCGCCGGTTGAAGTGTACAAAAACAGCAAAAATAGGCTTCCGACCTTCAGAAAGGCAGTGATAGGCAGATCTGAGGCGCTCGCCGAAGCTAGTGCGGAAAACACGCAAAACAAGGCAATAAGGTGGAACAGCGCAAAGTGTTTTTCCCGGTTCGTTCTCATCCAGAGCCCGAAGCCGGCCAGCGCGCCTACCGCCAGAAAAAGCCAGCGAAGCGTGAAGCTTTCTCCCGAAAATGGCAGCGCCGACCCCGCCAAGACAAATATCCCCATAGTCACCGGGAAGAATACTTTCTCGAATCGCCACAAGCAGGCAAGCACAACTTCTAGCGCCAGGATCGCACTCATGTAGGTCGAGTTGGCGAAGTAACCCGGACGCCACTCCAATTCGCGCAGCAGGGCCAAAAGCCCAACCACTCCCAGCGGGATAAGCAAAAATCGAAGTTGAACCTTCATCCTCTGCTCACGATCTATTTCCAATCATAGTCGGTCCCGGTTCGCTCCAATACCTCTGCTATCTCGGTGCGCGGAGTTGCTGCACGGCTGCCCAGACCGCGCTGCCTGACCACCTTCCGCACTACGTAGTGTGGACGCCCCTTCGCCTCTTCATACACACGGCCAACGTATTCTCCGATGATTCCCAGAAAAAACAGATTTACACCAGAAAGAAACGTGATCGCCAGGACTAACGCCGTGAAACCCTGAGGCGCGTGCAGCCAAAATTTCACGTACAGCGAGTAAATAGCATACAGAACCGACAACCCAGTGGCCGTCGCCCCGAAGATTGCCGCAGCGCGCAGTGGGACGATGGAAAAAGCAAAAATCCCATCCGACGCCAGCTTGAGCAACCGCAGCGGGCTGTATTTGGTACGGCCCGCGCGCCGCGCCGCGCGCTCAATCGGAACCCCAATCTGCCGAAATCCCACCCACGTCCTCATGCCACGGAGGTAGCGATGGTGCTCCGGCATCCTCCTGATCTCTTGCACCACGCGACGTGACATGAGTCCGAAATCGCCCGCATCGAGCGGCAACTGAATCGAGGAGAGGGCGGTCAGCAGTCGGTAGAAAAGGTAGTAGCAGGCACGCAGCCACCAGGCCTCTTTGCGGTTGACCCGCTGCACGTACACCACGTCATACCCCTGCCGATAGGCGTCCACCAAAACGGGGATGGCTTCGGGGGGATCCTGCAAATCCCCGTCCATCAGTACCGTCACGTCGCCCGAAACGTAATCCAGCGCCGCCCCAAGCGCGGTCTGATGACCAAAATTGCGGGAGAGCGTAATTACCACCAGACGCGGATCTTTCTCTGCGGCTTTCTCCAGCAGTTCCCATGTGCGATCTGAACTTCCGTCATCCACCAGCACGATTTGATGCGGACCGCCTGGAATTTCATCGAGCACTGCGCAGGTCCGGCGAAGCAATTCCGGCATTACCGCCTCTTCGTTGTAAACCGGGATGGCGACGGAAATGCTCGGTTGCTCAGTCAGTTCATTCATCTAGGCCTGGTTCTCTAGGACGGCCATAACCGACGTCCCCAGAAACCTCTGCGGAAGCGGCTCACATCGCGCCAACAACGACAGAAGAGCATTCATGGTATGCCCCCGGGAATCGAATCCAGCCTTGCCGTTGCTGCGCTGCATACTCATTGCCTTTCGCACCAAGAGCAGCGGAACCAGAGGAAGACCCCAGTAGGTTAGAGCGCGCACCTTGAAACCATTCTGTTCTGCGACCCTCGCCAACTCATTCACTGAATAGCGTCGAACGTGCCCCGCAGCCCGGTCGTAGTCCGAATAGAAGAACTGATGTGCGGGAACATTGATCAGCAGCGTGCCGAATTTCGCCAAATGGAACTTGACGGATTGGAGAAACCCACTCTCATCCTCGATATGTTCCAGCACATCGAACAGCAACAAAAGATCGAAGTGGCCGCGAAACTCCGGGTTGCGCTGATGGATGTTGTAGCAGTATAGCGGGCTCAGGCGGCTCACATTCTTCTGCAAGGCCACCTCGTTGAGCTCGAATCCGGCGACCGGGATCCCGTAATGGTCTTCTATATCCCTTTGTAGCAAGCCATTGCCGCAACCGATCTCGGCCGCGTGCCTGGCATTTCGGACCGCCGAATCCGCCACTCGGCTCATGACTTCAAAACGCCGCCGAATCCAGAAATGATCGCTGGTCGCTATATCGAACCACCAATCGCCCATGTTTACCGGCATGGAAGCCGATAAATAGGCGACATCACGACATTGCGATCCCATGGCAGAGCCTTTCCGCGGTTCGCGGCATTTCAGTTGCAGAATGATATCAGGAAGAGAGGTCGTCGAGAATATTCTGCCGTATAATGGCCGACATCGCTTGGAACCTCAGTGCTTTTCTTGCTTTCAGAAACTTGATTTACAATTGCCGGACACTGCCAGCAAGATGACAAATCTGCTCCGTGATGCACTTAGCAGCGCAACAGAACGATACCCGCATACAGGCCAGGAGCTATTCCGCAGGCCGAGCGGTGGCTCAGTTTGCCGCCATCGTCCTCGTCCTTTTCATTTATTCCTATCCTTCGCTGAAGGCCAGAGCCGATTTCGGGCCAGCAAGCCTGCCTCCCATCTTTGCCCCCGATCTCAGTTTGTATTTGAACTTAAGCAGCGTCGAAAGGGTTAGCCCGGGACAAATCTTGAATCCCTATTACCTTGTCCCAGTACCCGCCAATGGGACCGCATACTTGAAGTTCCGCCTGGGAGTCGCTCTGTTCAGCGCTTGGAACAAGCTGCTCGCCGGTCGGACGTGGCTCGCGATGTTCATCTGGAATCTCTTCTGGTGGGGATTGCTCTGCGCTGGTGCACTCTGGTTGTTCGAGCGATTCTTGCCAATGGGTTCATGGGCGATCGGAATTGCTGGTCTCGGTCTGCTGATGCTGGTCAATACCGGGATGGCAAAACTCTTGCTAGCCGCGTGGATTCACCTGCCTTCTCTCTCCGGCTTCCAGAGCGTGGGACTCCCCTTTATGCGCGCCTTCTCACCTCAGATTCCGATACCTCTGCTTTTGGGTTATCTCGGATTGCAGATGGACGCTCTGCGAGGGAGAAGTTTCCTCCGTTGGGTTGGCATGGGAGTGCTGCAATTGCTCGCTCTCTCGGCTTTTCCCTATACGACGCTGATGATGGCCGGCCTAACCTTGGTGAGCGTTTTATGGCAGATGTTTTCACGGGGCTTGCGTAACTCCTGGCAGGCGCCGTTTGCTTACGGTGGGACGTGCGCCGTTGCAGACGGGGCGTTTCTGATGCGCGGCTCATTGAACATCTACGCCAGCCACTCCTCCCCCATCCATTTTCAACCACAGGTACTGCCTCATTTGGTCGGAGGAGCTTGGCTGATACTTTGCCTGCTGACGGTCGCTACGGCTCTTAACAAGACTCTGCCTGCGGAAGTGAAGTGGCCGCTGGTCGGCCTGGGCGCAACCAATGCTCTGCTTATGCTGGGGGATGCCGTAGTTCCCTCAACCGTCCTGTTGTTGTCGTCGCATGCAGCTTACTTCGCACATACCACGATCGCGGCGCTCTGTACGTTCCTGTTATCCGCCGCAATGGTCCGCATGCATCCCCAGTCCACTAAGATGCGTATTGCTGTTGGGGTTGCGCTGGGCCTCCTGGCGCTAAACGGAATCCTGCTTTCTCTGGGAACATACCGCGCGTTCCTGCCGCTTAATCGGGAACAGGCGGGAGTGGCACGTCTGCTGAGTTCCTTGCAACCTGCGCAGGGAGAACTTGTGATTGCGCGTTCACTAACCGTGGACGATGCCTGCGGTTGGGTCGCCCTGCTATCGAGAGGGCCGGTGCTTTTTTGTACCGATGCCGAAACCATGCTCACGCCGCAGCAAAACCTGGACATACACCGCTTCCGCCAGGCCCTATACCTCTACTTCAGCGGCAAGGATAGTGCCTACCTACAACGGGTCCTCAGTGACCCGAATCCAGCCGGACCAATGTATCAGTTAGGCTTTTGGGCAGAAGCTACGTCGTTCTCGCGAGAGGAGCGGCAGGAGGGGCTTCGCGGCATTCAGGCAGACTTGATGCCCATCTTGGAGCGAGTTGAAACGCATGATGCCGCCGCGAGTAAGTTTTTCCGCCAGTTCCAAAGGGTTATCGTGATCGATCACCTGCAGGATCCCGCTTTCCTGCCCGCACGACTCGGTTCATTCCTGAAGCTTGAAGGGGAACAACATCTCGACAATTGGGTGTTGGTCTCCTACATCCCGGAGTAGGCACCAGCGAGGACCAACCATCGATTCAACGCCCGATACGAAATCCAGCGTTCTCCGCCCAAACGCCGTCGGAGTCCCGGGCTACTTGGTCAAGGATTGAAGGTAGAAATTCGTATTTGCAATTCGCTTCCAGCCCGGATCCATGCTGCTCTCCGGCGGATTCCACGCCACGACCACCTTCGCCCCGGTACGGCTCACATATTCGTAGGCCAATTTCCTGCGTTCCCACGGTTCGCTCCAGAACCGCCGGTTTCCAGCATCCGGAGAAAAAATTTCCGCCACGATCCTGAATCGTCCCAGGCTGCCCAGTAGGCTGCCGTTCCATCACCGACGATTTCCACTGGGTCACCCGCCCGCAACCCCATGCTCTGTAATCCCTCGGCCGCCTTCATCTGGTCCTTCTGCATCGGGTCGGAGTAGACGGTCAGGCTTAGGTAAGCCGTCTCCGCCAAGTGTGCCGCCACTGAAAACAAAATAGTCGCCATCACCGCTATGGCCACATACCGTGCCAACGGCGCAGTCTGTTCATTCCTCGGCAGACGGATTCCGGCCAGAATAGCAACGAACAACAACACCGCAGAACCACCCACGTACCGGGACGTCACCAGCACCAGCGAGTAGAGGCCAATGCTGAGGCCCGCCGCCGCGATTAGCGGCCAGTTGGAGACGATCGCTCTTCGAGTCGGCGCGCCGCCCCAGAAAATAAAAATAAGCATCCCTGCGAGCAATCCCAACTGGCCGACCAGCATCTTCGTGTATTTCAGCGCACTCTGCACCAGAACCCGGATCTGTGATCGCCACCGGAAGGTCCCTCGCACTCCTTCATTCCAGTACGAAGGGTCATACCAAGGAAGGTAAGTGCCTACGACCGGCCCGGCAAACTCATAAACCGCAGGATGGTTGAGAAGCTGTCGAGTGGGATGTTTTGGAACTCCACTTCCAGCGGGCTCGCCCTGCCAATGTTTCGGCGGGCTGTTCGGACTCACCATGCCGGCATAGTTCAACCTTCCACTATCGCCAAAAGTGAATCGTCCCTTGGTTTTCGAGAGCGCCGCGACAAAAGGCAGAGAAACCATCAAGAATAAGAACGTAGACAACAAAACGCCGTACGCTCTGCGCCTCGATATCCTGCCGGAGAACAGCAGAATCGTTAGCAACCCAAACCCTAGCGGGAACATGACTGCTTTGCCCAAATATGCCGCCCCGTTCAGCACACCAAACATCGCGAACTTCTCGTAAGATTCGTCGTAGCGCAGCTCGACCAAGTACCCGCCAATCAGGAACAAGATGCCGGCAACCAGAAGATCCGGCGTAATATAGCCGGGATCGATCAGCACCAGCGAAGCCCAGAGAAAAATGCCGTATCCCAGCCCCAACACGATCCACTCGGGCAAGGGAAGTGAGTCATCCGAAGGCTGGGTTCCTTCCCGGATTGCACGCAGCACTGAATGAAGAAAAAAACGAAAAGAAAACAGAACTCCAATGTAAATGATCAGATTTACCAGATGCGCGGTGATCAGTTCCCACCAAATCGACGGCTTAAACAGATACAGCGCGAGCCCCAGACACCAGGAATACATCGGGCTCCAATAGCCGTTTATCGCTGCCGCCCAATTGCCCCGGAAGTACGTGTCCCCAACATCCAGATACGACACTCCGTCGCCGTTCACTGCATATCGGTTGATCCAGACGGAAGCTATGGCCAGCGCAATCGAGACAATAAGGAGTGAACGTTCGCTGATCGCCTCCTTATTCATGGTTCCCTGCCGTGACCATCGGTAGAGATAGTCTTCCCCGCCTCGGCACCAGGAGTGGCCCATGATCGGGAGGGAGAATCGTTACATTCGTTACACGCATCAAGCCCTCGTTTCTCGGAGTGTCCGTTAGTTTCTCACAAACGAGTCCGGGAAAAGAACGGAACCCACTGCAGCCCTTGTGCAGCCCATGTTCGCCCGTTCTGAGAACCGATGTTCTACAATCTTCCCGTGCCCGTCCTCCGCAACCTTCGGGTCACCCTCGAAATGATCAAGTGGGAGCATTCCATCTTCGCTCTCCCGTTCGCTCTTTGCGGAGCCATGCTTGCCGCCTCAGGCTTTCCCACGGCTCGTCAACTTCTTTGGATCGTTATCGCCATGGTCGCCGCCCGGTCCGCCGGCATGGCCTTCAATCGCCTCGCCGACGCCTCTATTGACGCCGCCAATCCCCGCACTCGCACTCGCGCTCTTCCCGCCGGCCATCTCTCGCCCGGGTTCGTCACCACTTTCGTTGTCGTTTCCTCTGCCGTCTTCATTTTCGCCGCGGCCCAATTGAATCGCGCCACACTCTTGCTTTCCCCTGTTGCCCTTGCTGTCCTGCTGCTCTATTCCTACACCAAGCGCTTCACGCGCTGGTCGCACCTCGTGCTTGGTTTTGCACTCGGTATTGCGCCCTCCGCCGCCTGGATCGCCGTTCGCGGCTCTCTCGACCCTCGTATCCTGTTGCTCACCGCTGCCGTCACCTTCTGGGTCGCCGGCTTCGACGTCCTCTACGCCTGCCAGGATTTTCAATTCGACCGCGATACTGGCCTCCACTCCATCCCTCGCTACTTCGGTATCCGTCGCGCTCTCTGGATCTCCCGCGCCTTCCACGCCATCATGTTGTTCTTGCTAATCGCGCTGCTCCCAGCTTTCGCGCTTGGCAAACTCGCAGTTGCCGGTATCGTTGTCGTCACCCTGCTCCTGCTCTACGAACATTCCCTCGTCAAGCCCGATGATCTCTCCAATCTCAACGCCGCCTTCTTCACCATGAACGGCGTTATCTCTGTAGTCTTCGCCCTCTTCGTAGCCGCAGATCTCCTCCTGCGAAAATAGGCACAACGAGAGAAGAACCACGTAGAGACAGTCGTCTCGGCTGTCCGCCCTGAGCGAAACGAGGCAGCACCTGAGCCTATGCTGGGTTGGCTAGGAAGAACTCTGGGTTGAGTGACGCAGGGCTTCAGCGCTGCGAGAAAGGGCGCAAATCTAATAACGCCTTTAACGCCAAGGTAGACGCACGAAAATTAAAACCGGCGTCCCCACCCCCTGCGGCGGGACCGCCGGCTCCCCCATTCCCTCACGACAACGAGGGCGTGAAGATCGGGTGACCGGCAATCCCCCTTGCTGGTCACGCAACCATCATGCCGGTCGCTCCGCGCTCTTTTGTCAGGCCAATGTCTACAATTTGTAAAAACTAAGTACGGGGAAGGGAATGCCTGAAGCTGGAGAAGTTAAATGAAGAGTCGTCTGAAACTGGCCTGTCCGCATGGAAATACTTGCGGTAAGCAGCGATCCAGTCCGTCGAAATATCGTGCTGTGCGGTCGCCAGATCCACATCGCCGCGGCACACCATCCGATGCAGGCGATCTTCGAGTTGATCCTTTACATGAGCGTTCCACACCGTGTCCTGGTAAGGTTCGGGCCAGAGGTTACGAATATCGGTGGCGCCCCCGAGCTCCGGGGTAATCAGATAGTCCACCTCATATACATCGGGCTGCGGCGGGGTGACGCCATACTCTTCAAACACCTTGCGCTTTAGCGACACTGGAACTACGGGCACAGCCTTGGCCGCCGCCGTTCCGCAAACTTCACTCTGCGTCACCGGAACAGTCGCTCCTGGAGTCAAGCGCAGATCCGGTTCTTCCCAATGCCCCAGCGATGCTGATAGCGGGTGTGAGCTTTCCGCCGGCCTTTGCAGCCTAATCGCGACCAGCAAACACACGGCAATCGCAACCCCGGCCAGCCCAGCGGCATATCCATGCTCCACAAAAACCACTCGCACATAGCGCAACCACCCATTCCCGCTCGGCTGTGCTGCCAATTCTGCCAACCGTATCTTGAGCAGCGCCCGTGCTCCCGCTCCAGGCGGCAACTCCGCCTCCCAGGCCGTCCGATGAGCCTCACCGACTTCAGACAGAGCGCTCTCCAATTCCAACCATCGAGCGCGGCACTGCGCGCAGAATTCAAGATGAGCCCGAATCTGGCTACTGGAACCAGCCCGCATTTCTCCGCTTGCGTGCAGCAACAACTCCTCATCTGCAACATGAAGCTGTTGTTCCCTCATGTTTTAACCTCCATCCGCGCGGCCCAGTTTTTCCAGCGACCGCGCCAACGATGCCGCTACCGACCCCAGCGAAATTCCCAGAGCCTCCGCGATCTCACGGTAGCGCAACCCCTCTGCTCGCATGCAAAGGCAGGATTGGTCTTGCTCCGGCAACGCGCGCACCACCGCCTGCAATCGTCTCTGTCTTTGCCGGGTTTGCAATTGTTCCTCCGGATTTGGATTCCGGTCTGTCTGTTGCTCCGGCAAAGTTTCGTCAAAGTCCACCGTCCGCCGCAATCGAATTTGGTTTGCTGTGCGCTGTTTCAAAGCCAGATTGCGCGCTACGCGAAAAATCCAGCCGCGAAGATTCTGCCGCGATTTTCCGCGCCGCAAATGTTGGAACAACAGCAGAAACGATTCCTGAACAATTTCTTCCCCATCATGCACCGATAAGCCCAAAACCAGCAGATAACGCAGAAGCCGGTCGCGCAACTCCTCGAATAACTCCACAACTTCAATCTCGAGAGGAGAAGAGACCTGCGAGCCCGCATCAGCCGGCCTCGCCAGCGGCCACGAGAAAATGGAATCGGAAGAAAACGACAAACCAGCACCTTTGCGTAGGAATACGGGGAGAAGCAGAGCTTAACACATTCCGTCGCAATTTTGTCCGGTTTGGGCGCCGTCGGTGGTGGCCGAATTTCTGCCGCGGTGTGCGGGTGTGGGTTTCGGAAGGACTAACGACTCACTGTTGTGGGACGAGTTTTGTCCACGACTGGATCTGCTTCTTCGCCTCGTCAATACTCATGGTATGGTCCACGCAGACTTTCTGCCGGAGCAGCTTTTCGACTTTGTCTTTGGCGTACGATCCAAACTTCCCCGCATGTCGTTCGAACCAGACGTTCTTGGGCCCATCGGATCCGCCCATCCACTCGGGGAACCAGTGGTCAAACTCGCCGGAAGCCTTGTTTGTATCCGCCGGGTACCCGTATGCCACAAGTATCAAATTCTTCTCGGAGTCGCTGGCTTGGCGCAGGTGGCCGCTCATCGAGCATGCCAGCGAGGCATCCATCTCGCCCGGCGTCAATTGAGGATCCGGCACGGTGCAATAGCCGCTCGACTTGTCGATATCAACTTTACGACAGTGCTGCGCCGACGCGAGACTGCCTGCCGACAGTAACGCCAACACCATGACGATTTTCGCACGCATGAATGTCTCCTGGAGCTCTGTTTGGAATTTATAAACCTATGCGGAATGCTAGACTCATTTTCTTTTGCGCGTCAATCGAATCCGTCAGGGTGATCGCGTTACTAAATAACAATTCGGGCTCGGAATTCGGTTATGGATGTGGGCGCAAAAATAATGTCTGAACAAATCCCACACGGAAAGAATATTCCTTAGTAACGCTTGCCTTTCGCCAAGGCAGCCAAGATGTCGCCTGCTTGGAACAAAACGACAAAATATAGAGACGGCAGAGTACGAAGGTAACTTCCGAGGAGATGCCTCCGCCCGGCAGACTGAAAAAAGAGCAGCGCCAAGGGCGAACGCCCACAAGTTTTCCATGCACGACTACGTATGAAAAGAGCCAGTCGCTATATCGCTATTTTCCTGTTCCTCGCGCTTACCGCCCTGGCGCAGACCAACTCCGGAGAACTCCGCCTAAAAGTCACCGGTCCCGACGGCGTACCCGTCAAAGCCTCCGCTGAACTCTCCAGCGACGCCATCCAGTTCCACCGCTCTTTTTCCGCCGATGACGCTGGTCAGCTCATCGTTCGCAATCTTCCCTTCGGCCGTTATCGCCTCAAGGTGCAGGATCAGGGCTTCGCTTCCTACGACGGCATCGTCGAAGTTCGTTCCGCATTTCCCGCTGAATATGCCGTCAGACTCAACATCGCCTCTGTGAGCACCGCCGTTCAAGTCACTGCGCAAAACACGCTGCTTGATCCCGAACTCGCCGGCTCCTCCAACCACATCGATCAGCAGGAAATCGCCGATCGTCCCGCTTCGATTCCCGGCCGCTCGATGGCCGATCTCATCAACTCCCAGCCCGGCTGGCTCTACGAAGGCAACGCCGTGCTCCATCCCCGCGGCTCCGAATATCAAACTCAATTCGTGGTCGACGGCATGCCGCTCACCGACAACCGCTCGCCCAGCTTCGGCCCCGAAATCGAAGCCGACGACGTTGAGTCACTTACCATCTACACTGCCGGCATCCCTGCCGAGTACGGACGCAAAATGGGCGGCGTCATCGAAGTCAACACTCTCCGTGACGCCCAGCAGGCCAACGGCAACCTTCACGGCGATGTCATTCTCTCCGGCGGCAGTTTCGATAGCGCCGGCGCCGCCGCCCGCCTCCAGGATACCTTTGGAAAAAACACTGTCGGCGTCAGCGCTTCCGGCGGCATGAGCGCCCACTATCTCAATCCCGTCGTCCCGCAGAACTTCACCAATCGCGGCACCATCGCCGACTTCGCTCTAAGCTATGAGCGCGACTTCACTCCCAAAGATCATCTCACGCTCAGCGTCCGCCACGAACTTGCCCGGTACGAAATTCCCAACGAGCAAGTGCAGCAGAACCCGCAGCTCCTGCCGGAATTGGGGGGAGGCCAGTCTGCGCCTCCGCCCGGAACTCCGCCCCAGCTCCAGACCGCCGACAATTTCGAGACGATGGGTTTTGCTTCCTATCGGCACATTTTCTCCCCCAACGTTCTCCTCGATATGCACGCCATGGGCCGCGACAACTCCAACGACTACTATTCCAATCCTTCCTCCTGGCCCATCATTATCTTCCAGCATAATTACTTCAAAGAAGGATATTTCAACAGCTCCATCTCCATTCACCATGGCCACCACGAATGGAAAGCCGGCGCCGAATCCGACGACATGTTCCTTCATGAAAACTATAGCGACATCATCACCGCCAATCCCAATTACGGCGACTATCCCTTCGACCCCGGCACGGTAACCACTTTCGCGTTTGCGGCCAACCGTCCTGATCTCGAACAGGCTGCCTTCGTTCAAGATCTCATCCACTTCGGCAACTGGACGATCAACGCCGGCCTGCGCTGGGACCACTACCAGTTACTTCTCAATCAAAATGCCGTCAGCCCCCGACTCGCCGCATCGCATTATTTTCCCAAGGCGAGCTTGACTGTCCACTTTTCTTACGACCGAATCTTTCAAACTCCGTCGTTCGAGAACATTCTGCTCTCCAGCTCCAATCAGGTGCAGTCCTTTGAACCCACGGTCCTTCGCCTGCCAGTGCAACCGTCGCACGGCAACTACTTCGAACTCGGCGCCAGCAAAAGCTTCTTTAGCCAGTTCCGCTTCGACGCTAATTATTTCCGCCGCTACGTCAACAACTATGCCGACGACGACCAGATTCTCAACACCAGCATCAGCTTCCCCATAGCTTTTCGCAAAGCCATCCTCTACGGTGCCGAAGCCAAGCTCGAACTCCCGCACTGGAATCGCTTTTCCGGCTTCCTCAGTTATTCCTATATCGTTGGGAACGCCTGGTTTCCGGTTAGCGGCGGACTTTTTGTCGGCGACGACGCCACCAGCGCTACCACCCAGCTCACCGGGCATTTCCCCGATTCGCAGGACGAGCGCAACACGGCCCGGATTCGCATCCGCTATCAGCTAACCTCGCGGGTGTGGATTGCCGGCAGCTCCGAATATGGCAGCGGCCTACCCTTCGATTTCGACGGAACCGGGCAGCAGGCGCTTGCGGAGTATGGACACGCGGTCGTCGATCGCATCAACCTCAACAGTGGACGCATCAAGCCCACGCTGGCGGTCGATGCTTCCCTGGGCACTCAACTCTACAAGACGGAAAAACTCGCCCTCAACTTTCAAGCCGACGGGGAAAACCTTAACAATCGCCTCAATATTATCGATTTCGGCGGCCTCTTCTCCGGCAACGCCATCGGCCCTCCCCGAAGCTACTCCCTCCGTCTCGCCGCCACGTTCTAAGCGGCGGTGGCGACGCTTTCAGGATTATCATCCTGAGCGAAGCCGAAGGGACCTGCTGTCGGCGCGCTCCAAGCGCGGCAGGAGTTCCTACCAGCTCACTAAGCTCAAGCCCTCTTGAAATACTGCACCGCCCGTTCATGCTTTTGCGCCGCCGCGCGCGAAGAAAATGTTCCAAGGTTCTTGCGCTTCCCCGTTTTCCAGCTTTTCTTGCGGGAATAGAGACGATACTCACCGGATTGTAATTTGCGAATCATGTAGAAGAAGATGCCATTCGATGACAGCCGGTTGGAGATAAAAGGGACCCAAAGAAAAGAGGGATGCTTATGCGTCCCTTAGTAGAGCTGTGTTTATCCGAGCAAATCCGCGGCGACAAAAGTCACACCACGAAATACTTTGCCCCCGGATGATGCACCACCAGCGCCGATGTACTTTGCTCCGGCTCCAGCAAAAATCCCGAAGTAAGTCGCACTCCCACATTTTCTTCCGGCTTCAGCAGTACAAACAACTTCGTCTGGTCCTCCAGATTCGGGCACGCCGGATACCCAAACGAATATCGCGATCCGCGATACTTCTGATGAAACAAATCGCGAATCGCCGGTGCATCTTCACCCGCAATCCCCAATTCCTCGCGCATCTTCTTATGATGCAGCTCCGCCAGCGCTTCCGCCGTCTCCACGCTCAACCCGTGCAGATACAAATATTTCGTATACTCTCCGCCCTCAAACAATTTCTGCGTTTCCACCGACGCCTTCGCGCCAATCGTCACCAAGGAAAATCCAATCACATCCATCTTTCCAGACCGCTTGCCGGAAAAAAAGTCGGAAATACACAACCGCCGCCCCTCCCGCTGCCGGGGAAAAGTAAACCGCAGTAATTCACGTGTGGGGACAGCCGCCCCCGGCTGTCCGGTCGAGCGCAAGCTCGACTGCTCCACCTCCGGCTCATACACCACCACATCATTCCCGTCGCTCTGGCAAGGAAAATATCCCCACACGACTTTAGGATCAAACAAATCCGATTCCGCCACTTCCTCTTCCAACTTCTTCTTGATGGGACGGAACTTGTCCTCTACCAGCCGCACGTAATCCGCCTGTGATGCCGTCTTCAGCTGCCACTGATTCTTGAACAACGCCGTCTCATTGATATACGGAAACACCTCCCGCACATCGTAATGCTTCACGCGCACGCCCCAGAACGGAGGCTCCGGAATATTCGGAGCATCACTTACCACTACGCTGCGTTCGGAAAACACCGGACCAGTTTCCTCATCCACTGCCGCTGCCTTCGCGTATTCCTTCACCGTCCGCCCATCAAGCAGCCGTGTCTCCCGCGCCCCATCTTCCGTCACCAAATCTTCCATCACGTGCAGCCCGGCAAATGCGTCTTCCGCATAAAACACCGCATTCGCATACTCGCGCCGCAAATCATCTTCCACATACTTACGCGTCAAAGCCGCCCCGCCGCAAATCACGGGAAACTCCAGTTTCTGTCGCTGCAAATCCTGGATCACATACTTCATCTCCAGCGTCGATTTCACCAGCAGCCCGCTCAACCCAATCGCGTCCGCACCGTGCTCCTGCGCCGCGCTGATAATCTTGTCCCCCGGCTGCTTGATTCCCAGATTCACCACCTTGAATCCATTGTTCGACAAAATAATGTCCACCAGGTTCTTTCCAATATCGTGGACATCGCCCTTCACGGTCGCGAGAACGATCGTCCCCTTCTGCGATCCGCCTTCCTTCTTCTCCATCTTCGGCTCGAGATACGCCACTGCCTGTTTCATTACTCCCGCCGAATCGAGCACCGAAGGCAGTTGCATCTTGCGCGCGCCAAACAGATCACCCACCGTCTTCATCCCGTCGAGTAGCACCGTGTTGATTAACTCCAGCGCCGAATAGTCCTTCAGCGCCTCCTCCAGCAACTCCTCCAAAGATTTCTTGTGGGCGCCTTCGCCAACCGACTTCTCGCCGTTGATGATGGCAAACTTCAGTTTGTCGTCCACCGAAAGTGTATCCACATGCGCCGTCGTGGATGCTGCCGGCTTGCCCTTCAGCCCTGCGAAGTGATTCATGTATGCCTGCAGCGGATCGCCCGCCGACTCGTCGCGGAAAATCAGCTTCCGCGCCAGATCCACTTCTTCCTGCGGAATCTTGTACAGCGGATAAATCTTGGTGTAATTCACGATGGCCATATCCAGCCCGTGGTCCACCGCCTCATGCATGAATACCGAGTTCAACACCCGCCGCGGATAAGCATCCAGCCCAAACGAAATATTGCTCACACCCAGAATTGTCTTAACGTTGGGCAGTTCTTTCTTGATCCGCTCCACCGCCTTCAGCGTCTCAATCCCCGCGCTCCGGTACTCTTGCTGCCCGGTTGAAATCGGCAGCGTCAGCGCATCAAAAATCAAGTCGGTCCCGTCCAGTCCATACTTCTTTGTCGCCAAGTCGAAAATCCGGTGCGCGATCGCTGCTTTCTTCTCCGCCGTCAGCGCCATTCCGTCTTCGTCAATCGTGAGCGCAATCACCGCTGCTCCGTACCGCTTCGCCATCGGCAGCACCAGCGAAGTCCGCTTCTCCCCATCCTCCAGATTGATCGAATTGATAATCGCCCGCCCGGGAATCCTCTTCAGCGCCTCTTCCACCACGTCAGCCTCTGTCGAATCCACCAGAATCGGCGCCGGAACCCGCGTCGCAATCCTTTCCAGAATCGACGAGACGTATCCCTTCTCATCCTCGCCAACAATCGCGCAGCACAAATCCAGCATGTGAGAACCTTCGTTCACCAGCTTCTTGGCCAGTGCCAGAATGTCGTCATATTTTTTCCCCTGCACCAGCTTCCGGAAATGCTCAACCCGAGTAGTCGTGTTCATTTCCTCGGCGACAATCAAAGGCTTCGGTTCCAGGTCCAGCGGGACCGAAGTGTAGGCGCTCGAAGCCGCCCCCACGCGCTTCCCATCGCGCTTCGCCGGCTCCACGCCGGATACCGCATCTACGACTGCTTTCAAATGCGCGGGCGTAGTTCCGCAACAGCCGCCCACAATTCGCACGCCGTAATCCTTAACGAAATGTTTGTGATACTCCGCCAACTCGCCCGGAGTCAGCTTGTAGACCGCGTGCCCGCCTTCGTTAAAGGGCAACCCAGCATTGGGAAGAACAGAAACTTCTTTCGTCGAATTCAGCGCCAGATACCGAACCGCATCGTTCATCTCCTTCGGCCCGGTCGCGCAGTTCAGTCCCAGGATATCGACATCAAACGGTTCCAGCGCAGTCAGCGCCGCCCCGATCTCGGTGCCCAGCAGCATCGTTCCGGATTCTTGCAATGTCACTTGCACCGCAACTGGCAGACGCTTGCCCGCCTTCCGCATCGCTTCCAGCACGCCCACGGTCGCGACCTTCGCCTGCAACAAATCCTGGCAGGTCTCGATCAGCAGAACATCCACTCCGCCCTCGATCAGCGCCGCCGCCTGCTCCTCATACGCGGCTGCCATCGCATCGAAGCCGATGTGTCCCAGCGACGGCAGCTTCGTCGTCGGCCCCATCGAGCCCGCCACAAACCGCGGCTTATCTTTCGTCGAGAACTGCTGCGCAACCTCCTTCGCAAGCCGCGCTGCCGTAACGTTGATTTCATGTACGCGGTCTGGCAGTTCAAATTCGCTCAACACGATCCGTGACCCGCCAAACGTATTGGTCTCGACGATGTCACATCCAGCTTTGAAGAAGTCCGCGTGAATATCCCGAATAATGTCGGGACGGCTGAGCACCAGCACTTCACTGCAGTTCTCCTTGCCCCAATAATCGTCCAGGGTAGGATTTCGCACCTGAATGTTCGTCCCCATCGCGCCGTCGTAGACGACGACACGTTCCTTCACGGTTTGCAAAAACTCACTCATGCTTAAGACTCTTGGCGCTTAGCTCCCAGTTTTATCCGTGTGCATCGGAGTAGATCCGTGGCCAGACAGCTATCTTGCCAGGTACGTAGGTACTCGTTACTCGCAACTAGTAATACACAAACGCCGGCCCCGAGGACCGGCGTGACTTGCTCGAACTCGAAAGTCTGTCTCGAACTCTAACTCCCCGCCACCATCTGCGCCGGAGCGCCGCCATCCACATCAGCCTGGTTAAACACGACACTGTCTCCCATGTGCGCCGGCCGGGGAGCCAGCATCTGCTCTTTGCGGTAAACCAGAGTGCTCGCGTTAAACGTCGCCAACTCAAACCCATGCCCATGCGTAATGGCGTCGGTCGGGCAAGCCTCCACGCAATAGCCGCAAAAGATACATCGATTGTAGTCGATGTTATAGACCTTGGCGTAGCGTTCGGCACCGCTTACGCGGTGTTCGGCGGTATTGTCGGCGGCCTCGATGTAGATGCAATTCGAAGGACAGTTGGCGGCGCAGAGAAAGCAGGCCACGCATTTTTCCAGGCCATTTTCGTCACGCTGCAGTACGTGAGCGCCGCGAAAGCGGGCTTCGAACTTCGCTCCCTTGAGCGGACCTTTGCCGTCGGGATAGTTTTCGACCGTGGTGGGCTGGAACATCTCCATGAAGGTGATGCTCATGCCTTTGGCGATGGCGGCGATGTTTTTCAGGACCGGCATACTCTTTGCAGTATACCGAAAGCAAAGCAAATTGAAGCGCTCGCGCTGCACCCGCAATCAAGGGTTTCCAAAAATTGTTCAAGAGCTCATCGTCTGGGCCGTGGATCGAGCGCTGATTGGGATCCCCACAAGGTGTTATTTATCATAGGGATAGCGATTTTAGGCGGGGACGGGCGGAAATAAAATAAAAAATGCTTGCATTTAATGTAGTGTTGTAGTTAACTACAACACTAGTTGGCTGGCGTTTGCTTTTAAGTTGGAGAGGCAAAGCGGAACTTGCCAGCTTGAAAGCTCTCGTGGAGACCCGGCTTGCCAAGGAGATTTCCGCAACCGCTTGAAAAAGAGAAAAAAGTAAAGAGAAAAAGGAGAACCTGAACATGAAACCACGCAACGCACTTTCCGTTCTATTTGTTCTGATCGCCGCCACAGCTTTCGCACAGTCCGACGCACAACAGTCTTTCGACAAAATAAAAACCCTGGCCGGTTCGTGGGAAGGCCACGTGACGACCCTCCCGCCGCAACCCGACATGGAAGGCAAGCTCATGCAGGCCTCGCTTCGCGTGACGTCCATGGGTAACGCGATCGTGCATGAGATGACGGGAGCTGGAAGGCCTGACGATCCAATCACCATGCTTTATCTGGACGGGGACCGCCTGCTCCTGACGCATTATTGTGATGCGGGAAATCGACCGCGTATGGTGGGCAAGATGTCGGCGGACGGAAAAAAGGTGGAATTCGATTTTCTCGATGTCGCCGGCAGCACTCAGTACGGACACATGGACCATGCAGTCTTTACCGTGATCGACGAGAATCATCACATCGAGGACTGGACTTACATGGAGCCTGGGGACAAGCCGGTGCACGCGCACTTCGACCTGCAGAGGACCAAGTGACGCCGCTTCCGCCGCCATGCATTGTGAGCAATCCGAGGTGGCACGGTGGTCGATCAAAGATGAATGCTCGCGCTTGAGTATGCGAGGAAGGCTGAACCGAAAGTAGAGAAGCTTAAGGAGAATGAATATGAAATCCCATCGTTTTATGCTGTTCGTTGTTCTGATGGCGCTCTCCACCGTGGCTTTTGCCCAGTCCGGCGCGCAAAAGTCGTTTGACAAATTGAAGACTCTGGCGGGTTCCTGGGACGGCACCTTTGATGGCGGTCCCGTACACATCTCGCTCCGCGTGACTTCCATGGGTAACGCGATCTTGCACGAGATGAAAGGAGGTGGACCCGAGAATCCGATCACCTTGCTTTATATGGACGGCGATCGCTTGCTCCTGACGCATTATTGTGACGCCGGAAATAGGCCTCGCATGGTCGGAACGATTTCTCCCGACGGCAAGACCATCACTTTCAATTTTCTCGACGTCGCCGGCAGCACGCGGGAGGGACACATGCAGAGCGCCGTCTTCAACCTGATCGATGCGGACCATCACTCCGAAACCTGGAATTTCGCAATGGCGGACGGCAAACAGATGGGTGGATTGTTGGACCTAAAGCGGACCAAGTGACGCCGCTTCTGCCGCCATGGATCGTGAGGAATCCGCGGCGGCGCAGCGGTCCGGAGCGACCTGAGCGATCGCTCGCGCCGCTCTTGTAAAGGATACTGGAAAACATCATGGATCGTGAGTGGAACGACAGTCAGCCGATTTACCGCCAGCTTCGCGACCGCGTCGTCGCCATGATACTCGACGGCGTGCTCAACGAAGGCGACCCGCTGCCTTCCGTGCGCAACGTCGCGGCCGAATATCGGGTCAATCCACTCACGGTTCTGAAGGGCTATCAACAACTGGTCGATGAGCAGTTGGTCGAGAGTAGGAGAGGTCGCGGCATGTTCATCAATACGGGCGCGCGGAATCTGCTGTTGCAGGGCGAACGCCAGAAGTTTCTTGCGGAAGAGTGGCCAAGGGTCCACGCGACCATTCAGCGGCTCGGCCTTAGGGCAGAGGAACTGCTGGACGCTTCCGCAAACGGCCGGCCGTCGAACGCTGCGGAGGAGGAACCGAAGTCATGACAGTCATAGAAGCACGTGGCCTGCGCAAAACCTTCGGCACAACCATCGCTCTGGATGGCATCAATCTGCGGGTTGAAGAGGGCCGGATTCTAGGACTTATCGGCCCCAACGGCGCAGGCAAGAGCACGGCGCTCAACGCGATCCTTGGCCTCACTCCGTACCACGGAGAACTGAAGGTGCTCGGACGTGATCCATGGACCGAACGCGATCAGCTTATGTGCGATGTCTGCTTCATTGCCGATGTCGCCGTGCTGCCGCGGTGGATGCGGGTTTGGCAGGCTCTGGATTACGTGGCCGGCGTGCATCCGCGATTCGATCGCGCGAAAGCGGAGGGTTTTCTTGCCAAGACCGACATCCGCCGCGCCAGCAAAATCAGGGAATTATCGAAGGGTATGGTGACCCAACTGCACCTTGCTCTGGTCATGGCCATTGACGCAAGATTGTTGGTGCTGGACGAGCCGACGCTTGGCCTCGACATCCTCTACCGCAAGCAGTTCTACGATTCGCTGCTGAACGACTACTTCGATCGCAGCCGGACCATCGTCGTTACCACGCATCAGGTGGAAGACGTCCAGCACGTCCTTACCGATCTCATGTTTATCAACCGCGGCCGCATCGTACTCGATTGCAGCATGGAAGAATTCGAGTCGCGCTATGTGGAAGTGACGGTGAACCCGGAGAAGGTCGTCGCAGCACGGGCGCTCAAGCCGATTCACGAGCGCCAGGTGCTCGGCCGCGGCATCCTGCTATTCGATCTAAAACTTAGCCACGTCGATCGTCAGCAACTAGCCGGGCTTGGCGAGGTGCGGACACCCGGCATCGCTGACTTGTTTGTTGCCGTCATGGGCAATCAGGCGGGCGAGGCACAAGGAGTGGCTCAATGAATAGTCCATCGAATGCCGGGCCGGAATCCCCGCTCAATTCGCCGACGGGTGCGCCCGCGCCGATCGCGGAGACTCGGCCGCTGTACTGGTCGGTGCGTCGCGAATTATGGGAGAACCGTTCTATCTACATCGCACCCCTGGCCACCGCTGCCGTCTATCTGTTCGGCTACTTGATCAGCTTGCTTTGGGTGCCGTACAGCATGCGGGCCATGGCGGCGCTTCACTCGGCGCCTCCGCTCATCGTTCTGGCTATGCCTTACTCTCACGCGGGGATGCTCACCACCGTGATCGCGTTCATCGTTGGGATCTTCTACTCGCTCGATGCGCTCTACGGCGAACGCCGCGACCGCACCATCCTGTTCTGGAAGTCGTTGCCCGTTTCCGATGGAACGACCGTGCTCTCCAAGGCCATCATCCCTCTCGTAGTTCTGCCGTTGCTCGTGTTCGCGATCACTGTCCCGCTGCAATTCATCATGCGCGTGCTGAGCATGGCTGGTGCGCTGATCAGCGGCGGTAGCGCCGCAGCTATTTGGAGACAGTTGCCGCTGTTCGAGATGCAAGTGGTACTGCTCTACGGTCTGATCGTCCTGGCGCTCTGGCACGCGCCGATCTACGCCTGGCTGATTCTCGTCTCGGGCTATGCGCGCCGCGCGCCCTTTTTATGGGCCGTGTTACCGCCGATTGCAATTGGCGTTTTCGAAAAGCTTGCCCTCAACACTTCGCATTTTGGCTTGCTCATGCAAGATCGGTTTTTTGGATTCTCTGCCGCCGCTTTCGATCTAACTGATAAGAACGGCGTCCCGATCGACGCGCATTTCATTCCGCTGGCCCAACTCGCCCCCGGCAGATTCCTGAGTAGCCCGGGTCTGTGGATCGGGTTGATCGTCGCTGCGGTGCTGCTTCTGGCAGCGGTCCGGCTGCGCCGCTATCAGGGGCCGATCTGATTCGCTCGCTTGATTCATGCAACCGCGTAGGAGGAAAGAATATGAGCGCAGCAGTAATGATGAAACAGGTCGCAGAAGAGTCACCGCGTTTCAGGGCAGGAATTACCGCTGTCTTTTATTTGCTCACCATACTAATGGGAGGACTCGTTCTCTTCGTTCACGGCAGGTTGGCTTTGGTCGTCGACCTTCTCGCAACCGCGTGCTACATCGCTGTGACGGTTCTCTTCTATGACTTGTCTAGACCGGTAACCGGAACGCTGGCAGGGGCAGGCCAGCGCAGGCGGGAAATGACTAAGTAAAGGAATGAAGAAATGCGATCGCCACTATTACTTCTTCACATTATCGCCGGCACTTTGGGAATGCTGTCTGGGTTTGTCGCGGCGTTCCTCCTCAAAGGGTCCCGCCGGCATGGCCTCGCTGGCAAAGTATTTGTAGTAGCAATGCTCTGCCTGTCGGCGAGCGGGGTGTACCTTGCGCTCATGAAATCCCAACCGGGCAATGTTCTGGGAGGCACTCTAACGTTCTATTTGGTGGCAACCGCATGGATGACCGCGAGGCGTAGGAACGGGGGCACGGGAATTGTTGATTGGGGTGCTCTTCTGGTGGTTCTGGCGCTCGCAGCTGTCGAAATGACCTGTACGTTCGAGGCGGCCACTAGCCCCACGGGACTCAAGTATGGATATCCCGCGTGGCCTTTCGCCTTTCTGGGCTCCGTGGCTGTGCTTGCTACTGTGGGGGACGTGCGCATGCTCGTGCGCGGCGGTATTTCTGGCACACAACGTCTCGCGCGGCATCTGTGGCGCATGTGCTTTGCGCTGTTCATCGCCGCATCGTCGATATTCCTGGCGCGGCAACAAATATTTCCCGCTTTCATGCGCAAGACCGGCACACTTTTCTTTCTGAGCTTCCTGCCGCTGATGTTGATGATTTTCTGGCTGGTCCGGGTTTCGTTCACAAATAAATGGCGCGCCCTTGGTGCTTTAGCTCACCCGGAGGAAAAAATGAAGATTAAAGCAAATCTCAAAGCAGCAACGGTTTGATTCGATGTTCGAGAATGATGTTTGGGAATGATGTTTGGAAGGCCATTCAGGAGGACGTATGGAATCCCTTATCGGTCTTAACTGCTCAACGATTGAATGTACTTCTCTCTCACCCACTGCTCCGATTTGGCAGGACGTGCTGGCGCAGGCGATCACCGGGGAACTACTTGCCGCGATGAACTACACCTCCTTATCGGAGATATGTGACGATCCTGAAGAAATAGCCGATGCATTGGAGCATGCGGCGATTGAACGGGGGCATGCGGCCCGGTTCGCTACCGAGGGCCGCAAGATTGGAGTGGACGTCTCCAATAACGTCGACGCCAAGCATTGGAAGCGGCTCCGCGAAGCATTCCTGCGCTGCGTCACAGAGCGTGACTTTATTGGCTGCCTGATCGTCCAGGAAATCATGCTGGAATCATTCGCCGTGGCAAGCTACGCGCGCGTCGGGAAAGTGGCGCCGGGGAGTCTGGGCAAGACCTTCGCGTCCATCGCAGCCGAGGAAGAAGAGCACGTCGATCACGCAATGGCGATTCTCAGAGCGGAGCGAGCCCTGGACGCGCAGCGCTTCGACGATAAAGTGTACCGGCTGCATCTGGATGTGATGACCACCCTTGCGACGATGCTGGCGAAGGAATGCAAGGACGGGCATTGCGAAGTGTGTGCCGGCAATTGTGTAAAGCCTTCACTGCGTGAGGTCAGCTTGAGTGCTGCCGAACTTCGCGGAGCGTCGCTGCAACAGTATCTTAAGACGCTGGATATGCTGGGAATACCCGGGGAGGTAACACTCGTATGGGTGACTCAGTTGCCAGTTTAGCCAGGCGAGAGCGGACTATCCAAGGACAAACATTTCGAGGGCAGACCAGCGAGGTCGATTTTGCTCTGATCGGGCATCAGGAGAGTTGGAGAGCGGCTTCGGACGTACTCTCTGTCCTACGCGGACCGGAACGTACGCCTCTGCCGGACGATGAGATCAAGGATATCCTTCCCTGGATTCCGCCCAGAGCAGTCTGTCATGTCGAGGTTGGCTCGATTGTCGGCGCGAAGGTGCGCGGACTCTACATCGACTCCTTCATTCCTCCCAACCGTCTGGAAGCTGGCTACGTGCATGAGAACATCGCTCGCGTTCGAGCCGCGGCGGCCTGCGCGATCCAGGCCGGAGCGAAGATCGTGAGTCTCGGCGGATTCAGCTCCATTCTGATCGAGGGCGACTTCGATCAGCTTCCGGAAAGACACGATACGGTCTTCACCACAGGCAATACGCTGACCGTCGGTTACATCGTTGAGGGCATCAAGAAGATGTGTGCGCTGGAAGGTCGCGATCTCCGCAGATCAACGCTGCTCATCGTTGGAGCCACAGGAGATGTGGGTTCCGGCTGCGCCCGTTGTCTGGCGCCTCTGGTGAAGCGCGTACTGCTCAGCGCACGCAATGTGGAGCGGCTACGCAGGCTCGCCGCGGAGTTGCAGGCCGATCGAGTTCAGGTGGAGATCGCGACCGATCTCCAGGAGAACGATCTTCTGGAAGACAATCGCCAGCGATTCTCCTCCGAGGCCGATGTCGTGATCTGCGCGGCGAGTCTGGCGTCTCCTTCGCTTCTGTTGGGCCGCATCGCGCCCGAGGCCATTGTTTGCGATGCAGGTTATCCGAAGAACTTGTCTCCAAACGCGGAGATGCCTGGCGCCAAAATCTTCTTTGGAGGCCTGGGACAGATCACTGGCGGATTGAGATTCACGCCGGATTTTCATGGAATTCTGAATCGACATCCGTTCCCCGACGTGGTCCACGGATGTCTACTCGAAGGCATGGCCCTGGCTCTGGAGGGCCGCTTCGAGCCCTTCTCTCAGGGCCGAGGGTTCATCACTCCGCAGCGGGTCGAGGAGATGGAGACTATTGCCGCACGGCATGGGATCTATCTCGCACCACTTTACAATGGCGATGGACCCGTGGAGGATTGCTATGCGCGCTGCGTTGCCCCGTCCTTGCCTCTCCGTTCCCTCGGGCAGGGACTTCGATCGTGTGGGACGGACACTCCTGTCCGTCGCTTTTGACCCTGATCTTGATCTTGACGTTGCTGTTGACGTTGATCTTGATTTTGACCGGGAAGGGCCCGGCTTCAGCCGTACCGCAAACTGAGGAAAGCCTCTTTCCGAAAAGGGATGTCATTCCGAACCGGGCGCCAAGCCTGGTGAGGAACCTGCTTTTCTTCTCCGGCTGCCCCGTCCTTGTCTCCGCGCCTTTTGCGGAGACAGGGCGGGGATTTTGATCTCCCGTGCGTCCCGCCCGCTGGGACGTGAGGAGTGATTTGGTTAGTGCTTATCGTGATCTCGATCATCGGGATGAGCATGGCGCCAGTTCCAGTATTGCGACTGCTCCTTCTTATTCGCCTTGGAGTATTCGTGAGCATCCCTGTGGTTTTCTGTGAGGTATTGGTTCCAGGCGCGATTCTCGTTGCCGTCCCAGTTGTGATAATCCTTGTGGTCTTTGTCGTAAACGCGGACCTGAACGCCGGCCTCTTGAGGTACGGGCGTGGCCATGATTGGCATGGGCGCGGCAAGCGCGGCGGTGAGAAATAGCGAAGCGATGTAATGGTGTGAACGGTGCATGTGATCTCCAGAGTCAGAGTGTCCGCGTTGGGAAGGCGGCAGAGATGAGTGTGCGCTGAGGGCGAGAGGAATAATGTCTCATAGTGCACACATGCGAGGTAGCAGGTTGCTGGTTAGGTGGTTTTAGTAGGTGTCGAGGCTAGAGAGCATGGCGGATGCCCCGTCCTTGTCTCCGCGCTTTTTGCGGAGACAGGGCGGGGACTTTGATCGTGTGGGACGGACACTCCTGTCCGTCGCCTTTGACGTTGATCTTGACGTTGACTCTGATTCTGACCGGGAAGGGCACGGCTTCAGCCGTACTGCAAAGCCGCCACCGAAAAGAGATGTCATTCCGCTGATTCCGGCGAGCAGATCGATCAGTGGGTGCCCCCATCTTTCGCGTCCTTTGCGAAAGGTGGGATTCCACGAACCTCAAATGCTTGGAATTTTAAACTCCCAAAAACATCAAAACCAAGTCGCAACGCATAAACAGCGGCGTCATTTACAAACTCGCGGTATCAACTGTATAACGTGTTCCTTACTGTTGTGTTTGACAGGTACTTGGTTTTGTCCTAAATACACCTAACTTCAGCAATAGGGATTCGCCGGGGGCGACGGTTTAAGTTATCGTCAGTGATCCTTGTTGCTGCTTTCCCCAAAGAGTCGGAATAGTGCGGGCATCAGCTAAAGGGTGAGCTGCGTGCCTACAGGAGTGGTGTATGCAGGTTGAAACCAGCGCTCCGACGCAATAACAACGGTTGTGATCTCTGTTGACAGCACCGGCACATTGCCGGTTGTTGTGGAGTTTACGCGGTAAACTAAGGGAGTATATATGCGCGCTAATGTATGTGTAAAATGGGCACTAAGCGTATGGATGTTCTGCTGTGCGCAGATTGTAGTTGGACAAACAAGTTCTTCAACAGCCAGCGCTCCGGCCACAACTACCGGGACCACGCCGACGTCCCAGCAGCCAAGCTGCGCAAAGGATGCCCCAACCAGCGGGACGACGGCGGCCGCGCCGACGCTGAATATTACAACCGATGCCGGGAATATGACAAGGTACTCGGGGACCGCGCCGAACGCAACCAGCGGAACCATCCGGATCTGCGTGAACGATGTTCCGAACGGCGAGACGAGGACGGTGGGCTCGGACGGAACGTTCAGCAGCGGCACAGCTTCGTTTCAGTCCAATGTTGGCGATAAGATTGTGGCGCAGTCGGTTATTGCCAGCGGCAGCTCTCCGACCTATGGTCCGGTGAGCAGCGAAATGGTGGTAAAAAGTCCGGCTGTACTGATTATGATTGGCGGCGTGGAGTATTCAGGTTATAGCGCACAGTCGCAAACGACAAATGGTTTCTTGAATATGTTTTATCGAGGACCGGTGTCGCAGCACGGTTTCAGCGGATGGGGACGCATTCGACTTACCAGCGCACCGCAGGAGGCGACTAATGGGGTGGTTAGCGTTATTTCAAATCCCACAGGACTTACCACTTACAATTACTCTAACGTTGGACAGGTATTCGATTATGTTTGTGGGCCGGAAAAAGCAATCGGCAAGAGCAAGAACTGGAGCATTGTGGCCGGGCTTGGGGCTACTACCCACTTTCGTCACAGAATGCCCCGGTGGCGTTTGTCAGCGGCAGGAACCGTCGAGTGCACGGAGCTGGTGAGCCGGTTTTCCGCGGCAAACGGCTACAGTCCGGCATTGGCGCTGAACACGGCGTCGAATCCGACAACCTGCCTGGCGGGAGGGTACACGGAATATCGCATTTGCGAATCAAGACCGATCGAATTTCTTTCTGAAGTATGGAGCCGGGCTTCGCACTACCTATCCCTGGACGTTTGGGACGTGTAACGGCACCTCCGGCAGCTGTTCGACGGCCTATGCCGCGCTGGATGCGTCTTTGGGGCAAGATTCTTCGGTGACCGGTGGCTACCTGCGCGGGGTGGTCTTCAAGCTGGACGGGATATTGCCGATACCTACTGGAAGTTCGTCATGGTTATACCTCTTCGGCTCGTCGTACATACGTCTGCAGAGTAACCAGAATCTGCCGCCGTTGATTCTTGCAACTCCGCCTACGACGGTAACGGTGCCCTCTCTTACTGTTATTGTGCTGCCGTTGCGGCAGCCTAACCGAGATTATTACCGGATTGGCGTTGGGCTGAACATCAATCAGTTTTGGTGTAAGTTGTCCAGCTCGGGATGCTCCAGTGGCGCGCAGGGCGCGGCAAGTGCTCCGGCTAGTCCGACCAAGGCTACTAAGCCCCCGAAAACGCCAGCCACTCCGGCGAGCACACCGGCTTCATAGGGTCACGGGCTTTCCGCCGCCTTGGCAGACTAGAGGCGGCGGCTGGTTGTTCCTCGTCTCTGCACCAACAGAAGCATGATTTTCGCTGGGGCGATTTTCATCTATTTTGCGAAGCGCCGAACGCTAAAAGAAATTGGCAGCCCGATCACGACCATGTGCACAACCAGCCCTAAAATCAGGTCATGAAGCTCGTAGGGGCCGCGTTCGTGAAGTGCGGATAAGGGTAGAACGACGAGACTCATTACCTGGTCAACCGCAGCGCCGTAGAACAAACCGCACACCAGTGGGTGCTCCTTCAGAAAAGCCAGTCTGCGACTTGCCGCGTAGTAGACAGCCGCGGCCGAGAAGGCAATAAAGAAGTGAAGGCAGACACCTAGAATATAGGTGCCGGCGCCTCCCCCTCGAATCGCTTGTCGTCCCAGAAGGCCGGCGGCTATTACCAGTGGAACGTGCCATCCGAAGAGGATGCACGCTTGCATAAGGTCCAAAGCGCCGGCGATCAGACCACCTACCGCGATTGCCGCTAGAGCGTTTGTTTTTCCCGACGGCTGAGGTACGGAATTTCCGATCATGCGATATCTCCTATAGAACTGTGATTTGCTTGCAGTCCGCGATTAGTGGCGAAAACCTGGGATAGAGCTTGAGAGCGTTCGCAAAATTCGAACGAAACCCCTCGCGTATAGACGCGTCATTTTCTCAGTGGTTAGGAAAAAAGTGCGACGGCTTTAGTCAATCCCCAGCTCTTTGGCCAACACTTTCCACTTGCCGTCGACTAACGCTTTCGTCTTCGCATCCATGACAATCTCATCCGGCCAGGGCCGCGTAAAACCTTCGGTGGGCCATTTGCGGGTGGCGTCGATGCCCATCTTGGAGCCGTAGTTGGCGAGTCGGCTGGCGTGGTCGAGGGAATCGACGGGGCCGAGAGTGAACTGGATGTCGCGCTCGGGGTCGATGTGGTTGAGGACTTTGAGGGTGACATCGGGAATGTTCTGCACGTCAACGTCCTCATCGACAACGATGATGCACTTGGTGAACATGGCTTGGCCAAGCGACCAGATGGCGTTCATTACCTTGCGCGCCTGGCCGGGATAGGACTTGCGAATGGAGACGATGATCAGATTGTGGAAGACGCCTTCGATGGGTAGATTGATGTCGATCAATTCCGGGATGGTGAGGCGCATCAGCGGCAGGAAGACGCGCTCGACGGCTTTGCCCATGTAGGCGTCTTCCATGGGAGGCTTGCCGACGATGGTGGTGGCGTAGATGGGATCTTTGCGATGCGTGATGCATTGGACGTGGAAGACAGGGTAGAGATCTTCGAGGGAGTAGAAGCCGGTGTGGTCTCCAAAGGGGCCCTCAGTGCGGAGCTCGTCGAGGTTGACATAGCCTTCGAGGACAATCTCGCTGGAGGCGGGGACTTCGAGGTCGACGGTTTCGCATTTGACGAGTTCAACGGGAGCTGCGCGAAGGAAGCCGGCGATTAGATATTCTTCGACATCGGGGGGAGCGGGGACGATCGCGGAGAAGGTGACGGCGGGGTCGGTGCCGATGGCGACGGCGACTTCCATGCGGCCGGAGGGATGATTAGCGTCGGCGAGGACTTGTCCGCCGGAGGTGCGGGCCATTAGATCTACGGCTGCGCGGGCGGAGTCTGTGCCGGGGGCGGCCGGGCTTCGCCCAGGCCGGACAGCCGAGGCGGCTGTCTCTACATGAGCCGTCGCATTACGGAGAGCTTGACGGTAATGTTCGGCGGCGACCTTTTGTCGCTGCCAATGAGCGCCCGTTGTCTTGGGGTCGTGGATTTGGAGGCGGTACATGCCTAAATTTCGCTTGCCGGATTTTGGGTCGCGGGTGGTGACGCAGGGGAGAGTGATAAAGCGTCCGGCGTCTTGCGGCCAGCATTGCAGGATGGGGAAGTCGAGGAGAGAGAAGTTGTCGTGCTTGATTACTTCTTTGCAGGGGCCGGTGGGGACGGTTTTTGGGAAAAACTTTCCGGCTTCGGTGAGGAGGGGAAGCATTTTTAGTTTGTCGAGGAAGCCTTGGGGGGATTTGAGGTCCATGAAGACGCGGATGCGGTCGGCGAATTCGTCGAAGGAGTTGACGCCGAGGGCTAGCTTCATGCGGGCTTCGGAGCCGAACTGGTTGATTAGGAGTTGAGAGCCGGGATGGCCTTTGATGTTTTGAAAGAGTAAGGCGGGGCCGCCGGGCTGTCGTGTAGAGGTCCGCCTCGCTGCGCTTGGCCGGACAGCCGAGGGCGGCTGTCCCCACATGTGCATCTTGCTGACGCGGTCGGTTATTTCTGCGATTTCGAGGATTGGGTCTGCTTCGGTTTGGATGCGCTTGAGTTCGCCGGCGCGGTCGAGGGCGGCGATCCATTGGCGGAGGTCGTCGAAAGGCAAGGGGGTCTCCAGGGAACGTTTGATTATACGAGACCGATGAGGCGAGAAGTACGGCGTCAAATCAAAGGCTTAAACACAGGGGGCACAGGGGATCACAGGGTAAAACTTTTCTACAGTTTGGAGCGGAGCATGGTGATTACGTCGTCAGAGGTGACAACGCCGACTAGCTTGTTGTGTTCGTCGATAACCGGGAGGGTGACAAGATTGTATTTGTCGAAGAGTTCGGCGACCTCGTTGTCGCCGGTTTCTTTGTGGGTGAGGACCAAGGGTTCCTGAGTCAGGGAAAGGAGGGGAGTGCCGGGCTGGGCGAGGACGAGCTTAATGAGAGGAACGGCGCCGGCGAGGGTGCCGTGGGAATCGACGAGATAGATGGTGCTGACGGATTCGATGCCGCCCTCGAACTCGCGCATGACGCCGATGGCATTCTCGACGGTAGCGGCGACGGGAAGGGCGAGGAACTCGGTGGTCATGCGTCCGGCGGCGGTTTCTTCGCGGTGTTCGAGGAGTTCGACGACTTCCTGACTGGCCGCGGGCGTCATCTCGACGAGGATTTGTTCGGTGCGATCCTGGGAGAGATCGGCGAGGAGGTCGGCGGCGGCGTCGGGGTCCATTTCCTGGACGATGTCGGCGGCGCGTTCGGAGTCGAGGGATTCGACGATCGACTTCTGGATATTGGGCGCGACTTCTTCAAGAGTTTCGGCGGCGACCTCTTCGTCGAGGGTGCGGAAGACGGCTTCGCGCTCATCGGGGGCGAGGTCTTCGACGATGTCGGCGATGTCGGCGGGATGGAGCGTGGCCAGGCCTTCGTGAGAGATTTTGAGTTTGATGCGGCGCGCGGGATCGGTTTCGATGAGATCGACAAAGCTCCAGGGGATAGTGCGAGGGGGGATTCTCTGGAGCAGGAGATGAAGAGCGGCGCGGGGGGCGAGGCCGCGAAGGAGGCGGCGGACGGCGCCGCGGACGCCGATATCGACGGATTGGATGTGCAGGACGGCACGAGGGAGGCCGGCTTCCGTACGGGCATCGATTTGGAGTTCGACGTCGTTGACGCGGACGACTTTGCGTCCGTTGATGTCGATGACCTGTTGATCGAGGAGATCGCGTTCCAGGAGGAACAAGCCTTCGGCGCCGTTGGCGGCAGGCCAGTCGGCGGGACTGGTGGAGGCGTGAATATTGGCGTCGATGGTGGAGACGGCGGAGAAGGGAAGGACGCGGTTGCCGGATTTTGTTTTGACGATAAAGGAAGCGATGCGGTCGCGGTCTTCCTGAGGGGCGAGGGTGACTTCGCGCACGCGTCCGGATGCCGCGCCGGACGGGTCATAGACGGTGGCGCCGAGGAGCTCGGAAAGAGGCAGCGAGGTCATCCGGCCTAGAGGATAGCGGAGTTTGGCGGGAAGAAGAAACGAAATGTGAGGGGTGGGGAGAAAAAAGTGGGCTGGGTAGCTAGGCGTCATTTCATGAATGTGTGGCTGTGGGGCAGGTGGTGAAATGGCGACGTTTCGTCAGTTTGCGCCTGTCGGACCGCGCCAAGATTGACCGAGGTGGTTAGAATTAAGTCTATGGCCAGTTCATTGAATACAACGGACCCCGCAGGGCGAAAGCCACCCTCGTTCGGAACTAGAGAGTTCCTGTTCGCACTCTTCTTGGCAGTCCTCTTTTTTCTGCTTGGCCACAGCATGGTGCGTCACCGCTTCTTTCAAGGCGGCCGGTTTCACCGGAACGGCTCCATCGGACAATAGCAGGCACTGAAAAGATTGTTAGTTGCGGCTGCGAATGATGCCGAGCTAGTAAGCAGGCGATGGTGCTAAGAAGCCGGCGGTGAGTGCTATGGCGATTTAACGCCAACCATCCTGATTGTGTTGACGTTCTGGACTGTTCAGTGACCGCACGAACCTCTGGAGGTGCGTATGACGCCGCGTCGATGAGATGGTTCAGGCAAACCAGTTTGTAATGCTGAAGAGGATCAGTGTGCCCGCCCGTGTCTCGTGCCAAGTGAGTGTGATTTGGTATATACACGCAGGATGCTTCCCGTGTAGCTTTCGTCGTCGTATCCGGTTAAGGAATTTGACCCTACCAATTCTTCCGTGACCAGATATGCGGCGTAACGTTTCCAGAAAAGCTCGAACACCCCTACAGCCCTCGACTGACTCAATGGGTGAGGCATCTTTCAGAATGGCTTGCAGTTCAGGGTGGAGTTCGGGGTGGGAATTGGCGACACCGGAGCGGTTAATCACCGCTTCTTCAACGATGATCTTCAACGAGTTGTCTTGCGGTTCGGACAACTCTCGGAGGTAGAGATACTGAACGGTGTTCAATTGCTCGACTGCCGTGGGGCCGATCATGCCCAAGAGCTTAGCGCACCGGGATAGTTTACGTTAACAGCGATTACACTCATTGAGAATTGGCCGACCCTCTCGCGTCAATGAGTGTGATGGCGAAGTTTTGCCAACAAAGGCAGAAAAAGCCGGTCCCGAAACCACGACCAAACAACAGCGAGCGAGGGTTCCGAATTAGGACGATACGAACTAGGGTAAAGATTAAGGCTTCTGCAGCTTAGCCTTCGCCTGAATGGCTGCGATCTTCTGCAACAACGCTGTGATCGGCGGGGCGGTCTCCCCTACATTGTAGCCAACGGACTTCCTTGTCCCGTTGCTGAACTGCACTTCGACCGACACGGTCGGTTCGTCCGCGCACCCCGGACAACCGCGTTGATCCGTAAAGGCCCCCAGCACTCCCGCATCGATGAAGTGCTGCAGGTCCACCCAGTCGCGTTTCGTAATCCTGTACTTGGTCTCGATGTCCGGATAGGCTTTACGGTCCGAGGAGGATCGGTTGAGCCGAACGATCGATCCCGGCTCAATGGTCGTTACATTATCGTCGTAGTTGCCAGTGCACCAACCACAAGACTCTCCAATGCGTACGCGCACGATCTGAACATTCGGGGCTGGGTTCAGCCGCTGGGCGGCCCCTTGCGCCGAGACGTTGATCGTCAGGCCAACGATGCAACACCACGTCCAAGCCTGCCGCTCCATCTGTATGCCGACCCCTCGATCCTCTATTCTAGTTCCATGACGGGCCTCCAAACAGTTTACAAGTTGGGTGCCCATGAATGCGCCCCACGGACACTTCTTTACCTGTTGCAACCAGGGCGATTACACTCAGAACCCCGTCGGCATAGGCAGGTCGCTGCACTCTGGTTACTTGTCGGCAGGCCGGTTTCGCGGTGCAATTGGCTGGGGAGGGACACATGGGCCGCCTGTTCGGTTTTCTCAGCGCCGTCATTGTATTGGCTATTGGCATGTACGTTTATTCCAGGCAGGCGCAGAGCTCTTCTGCTGCCGCTGGGGTGAACAATCCGAAGGCCGCCATCAACATCACCGGAGTAAAGAGCGATTTGATCAGTATTGCCACGGCCGAGCGACGGTACTACGCGAGCGAAGGGAAATACGCCTCTTTCGACGAACTGATCTCGACTAACTACATTAGTGTTGCCCGGCAGCGTCCTCCTTATACTTACCAGGTCGAAACCAGTTCCAGTGGTTTTCGTGTACTCGCTACGCGTTCCGGCGACGACGGCTCTGGGATGCCGCCGCAGCTTTCGGTTGACGAGAACATGGAATTTCAAACATCAGAATAGGGAATCGGGCGGGGAGTGAGATGATTGAGACGGCGAATCACCGGGCAGGATAGCGATGAAATTCTACGGGCTGACGGTCGGGTCTGTATTTCATCTCGCGACTACATGGATCGTGGCATCGGGGCTTGCCGTTGGCTGCTTGGCATATGGGCAGGTCGCTTATCCCGAACAGGAGGTCCGCGTCCATGATCTGCCTTCGCTGACGGCGCGAACTACGCACTCAGCCGATGTGCTGGCGACATCGCTGGAGATGCTTTTCAACGACAAGGAAGTATGCTGCGGGAAGAATTCTGCTCTGGAAAACAGCGTCGAGTCGTCGGATGCAAAGTCTTTGAAGGACATTGCCAGCAAGCTGCAAGGCAGGCATCTTCTCAGCGATGGCCGCCCGATCATGGTCACGGCGGAATATCTGACACCGGATCAGGTCAATGCCGGTCACCTGATTTACATGCTCACGGAAAAGCATGCACCACTCATGATGTGGAATTCACATTTGTACGTCGCCGAGGGAGTGACCTACGTGGAGACCGTCGACAACTCCAATGGCGCGGTAGCATACGCGATCCACAAGTTTTTACTGCAGGATGCGCGCTTTTCTGATTCGCGCCGGGAAGTCTTTTTCGATCGTGTAACCGAAGACGCGAGTAAGGTGCAGGGATTGTTGTTTCTTCAGGCTGCGCCGCTATAGCCGCCCGGAACTCCGCTGGGCGCACTGATACGAATCCTTTAAGGACGCTTACCTTCGCACCAGCAATTCGGAAAACTGGAAAATGCGGTCGACGGCGACGGCGGCAATTCCGATTCCGATTACGGTTGCCATTTTTACGGTCAATCCTCTTACGGCAGCTTTGTCTTTGGTGGTTCGCCAGATGATGGGTAGGTTGACGGCGGCGCTGGCCAAAGACGTAAGCACGGTGGCGCTGCCGGCGAGGGCGGGGGTTATTTTGCCGTGCATGGCCATGGTGGCGGCGGCAGCCGTGGTGCTGGCGCTGCTGACCAGACCGCCGAAGACTCCGGTGGCCAACATGCCGTAGTTGCCAAAGTATTTAGTGAGCAGAGTTCCGGCGATTTGTATGGAAATGAAGAGAGCCCCAAACCAGATTACTTTTGAGAGTGAGACCGGAGAAGTGAGGGTGAGAGTTCCGGGAACTGTTTGTTCGATTCCGCGGTCGCGCCAGACCCAGAAACCGGCGACGAGGGTCATGGCCAGAAGTGGCACTAGAGTGGCGCTCAGGGATCGGGGCGAGAAAATGGTGGCGAGAATCAGGTTTCTGGCGAACATGGCGATGGTGGTCAACAAGCATAGCGTTGTGGCGCGGTTGACCATCCCGGTTTCTCGCACTCTGGCGCCTAATTCAGCGACGGTGGCGCTGCTGTTCACCAAGCCGCCGAAGAGCGCGCCGAGATAGAGGCCGCGTGTGCTGTAGACGCGGAGAAGCACGTAATTGACAAATCCGATTCCCGCGATGGCGATCACGCTGATCCACGCATCGCGGGGGTTGAACAATTGCCAGGGATCGACGTAGCGATTGGGTAGCACGGGATAGATGACGAAACCGATAAGGCCGAGCAGGACTGCGCTGCGAATTTCCGAGGGCTGCAAACCGCCGGCGAAGCGGCTGAGTTCGGTCTTCCAGGCGAGAAGCATGGTCATGACGATCGCTCCCGCGACGGGAGTGAAGATATGACCGAGACCGACCAGGACGCCGAGGAGGTAGTTCAGGATCAAGGCGGCTGAGGTGGTGATCTCCAGGGAGCGGTCGGAGAGAATGCTGCGCGTGTTCATGGCCGCAACCAGCAGGAACACGCCGATCAACGCCGTGACGGCGACGGTTTGTCCGATGAGAGAGGCGAGCATGCCGAGCAGGGAAACTATGGCGAAGGTGCGAACGCCTACGTCTTTGTTGGACCATTCGCGCTCCATGCCGGCGAGCATGCCGATGCCGATGGCCACAGCCATTTTCAACGCGATGGGAGCGGTTGCGAAATGTGCGGAGTCGGTTTGCATTGGTGCTTTTGGCCTTGGGACTCAATGAATGCTAATACATTGAAGAGAGCTGAATGTGACATAAGCTTTGATTCGCGGGCCGCGTGAACAGTTGGAGCGTGGCTTCTTCTTGGCGTTGCCGGGCGAGGCTGCGGGCGAGCGTTTGCTCACCAGGGCTGAGGGGCGAGGGTGACTTCGCGCACACGTCCGGATGCCTCGCCGGACGGGTCATAGACGGTGGCGCCCAGGAGACTCGAAAAGAGGCAGCGAGGTCATCCGGGTAGAGGATAGCGGAGTTTGGCGGGAGAGAGAAATGAAATGTGTGGACAGGAGAAAAAAATCATTTGAAAAAAGGCTCTTAGCCAAGATTTGCAGGGGATCAAGGCGGATAAGGCTAAAGACTGAAACCAACAGGCACTGGGGGTCACAGGGTACCCCGAGCAGACGCGGAGCGTCCATTCGAATGAACGGTCTAACGTTTTATTAGGCTTGCGCGGATGGACCAGGTTCCCCGTAACCTTCAACCTGAACTGGGATAAACATTGAATAGAGTGGAACTGTTGCTCGCATGCTCGTTCCGCTACCATCGGATTCTATTTCCAGCTTGCCGCTTAATTCGTGCAAGCGCTCGCGCATCCCGGCCAGACCGACGCCCGTTTCCGCGCTCGCCCCACTGAGCAACCGCAAGCGTTCTTCCGGTATACCACAGCCGAAATCTCGTATTTCCAGAATTACAGCTGCGGTTTCATACTGAAAACGGATGCTTGCATCCGAAGCTCCGGAGTGGCGATGTACGTTGGTCAAGCTCTCCTGCAACACACGGAACAGAGCGATCTCCAGCTCCTTCGGCAATCGTCCACGCGAATTCGCAATGTCCGCAGTTATTTTGATTCCGCTCCGCTTGGCGAATCCTTCGATATACCACTCCGCCGCAGAGGCAAATCCCACCTCATCCAATAATGGCGGATGTAACAGGTACGACATGGTTCGAATCTCTTCGATGGCCCGATCAGCCAGTTGCGCAACCTCGGAAACAAGCACCATTGTGGCCGGGTCTGTCTTGCAGCTTTCCTCCAGAAAGGAAAGACTTATCTTTAGCGCAGCCAGGGTTTGGCCGGTGCTGTCGTGCAGGTCGCGTGCTACCTTCCGCCTTTCCTCATCCTGCACCTTCAGCAGACGTTGAGAAAGTTTTTGCAGATCTGCTGTGCGTTCCAGAATCAGGGCTTCCAGTTCGGATTGGGCGGTTGGCACTTTGAAATGCTTTGAAAGGGTCCACATAAGTCCTCCTCGGAGGCGCGCCGGAGACGGACAGGGTCTCTCGTTCAAGTATTTGTATTGTGCCATTTTTGGAATCAGGGGGTCTGGTCAATATTGCTCAGCTGGCGTGCCAATATTTCGCTGCTATACATTCGCTGCTATACAACGAAGAGGCAGAAAGCAAGAATGGGACTTGGGAGAAACTGTTTGAAGCAGCGGATCGGCAAGAAAGCAGCTCAGATAACCACATCAGCTGCATGTTGAGGGGAGTTCTGGAGAACCTTTGCGACAACCCGCATTGCGTGTGAGCAGTTCTGCTCAGACCGGATCGCATTCCTCTGATAAATTCCTCCCTTGCTATCGTGGGGGGAAGTATGTCCGCATTTCGCATTTTGCTGGCTGACGATCATCCAATCTTCCGTTTAGGTCTGCGCTCAGTGCTGGATTCTCACGAAGGTTGGGAGGTCTGCGGTGAGGCTACTGACGGACGAGATGCGGTAGAGAAGTGCATGCAATTGAAGCCAGATCTTATTATCCTGGACATTTGCATGCCAGGACTAAATGGCATGGACGCGACACGACAGATTCTGAAAGACAATCCGACTCAGAGAATACTGATCCTCACCGACGCTGACTCAGAGAAAGCGGTTCGAGATAGTTTGCAAGCAGGGGTTTGTGGGTGGATTCTTAAGTCCGACGGAGTTGACGACCTGGCGACAGCGGTGAAAGCCCTGCAACAGGACAACTGCACCTCCGGCGTTCGAACACCGGCTGTGCTTATACGCGGCCGCTGGAGGGGGAGCCCTGGGCCAACCACGGCTAAAGCACCCCGATTGTCGCCTCGGGAGCGCGAGGTGTTGCAACTCCTGGCCGAGGGCAGGAGGTCTAAAGAGGTCGCCGAAATTCTGAACATTTCAACGAAGACGGCGGAAACACATCGAAACAATCTTATGTCCAAGCTTAACCTCCATTCGATTGCCAAGTTGGTGGTCTATGCTGTGAGGAACGAAGTCATCCGGGTCCAGTTTCCGGCTGAGGCTGGACTCCCCGAAGGGGAGAATCATTCAGCCAATGTTAGCGTTCAAAGTCTTAACTAGGCTGTTTGCCTTGATCTGGACGACCTTGCTGCGGCCAGGAACAAGTCGCACTTACAGATAGTGGGCGGCATCAGGCTTAAACTCAGAACCCCGCCGGCTGCGGTTCTTTCACCCTGATTGTTGATAGAATCGGCCCTTGCGCTGACTGCTCCGAACAGCCATTCATAGGATGGCTTTTAACAGCCGTGGTAGAACTCCGACCTGGATTCCAGCGGTGAACGCAAAATGCGACGACCGGGGCTGAAGCGCCGCTCTTCCAAGTTTCCGCACCGCTTGCATGATTTTTCGCTGCTTTGACGGCATACTGTGGTGTCAGTTTCAGGTTCATTCTTGGGGGCATCATCCACCGAAAGAGGGTTGAGCCGCAGACGTATAATCATGAATCGTGCGACTTCTTTTTGACATCTTCGGGCAAACGTTGCGGACGCTCTGGGGACACAAGCTGCGGTCGTTTCTGACCATGTTTGGAATTGCGTGGGGAGTGTTTTCGCTGCTGCTGCTGGTGGGACTGGGGGAAGGATTCCGGTCGGGAAATAAGAAGCAGTTCGATACGCTGGGCGAGAACGTGATGTTTATCTGGTCAAGCCGGGCTCCCATGGCGGAGGGGAGTTTCACGGCTTTGCGGCAGTACTACCTGACCTACCGGGACTATCTGGATATTCTGCGCGACTGCAAGAGCGTGGGAGCGGCGGCGCCGGTGCTCAAGCGCAACGACATTCGGGCAGTGAGCGATTTCTACCAGGCCAGCGGACAGATGCTGGGAGTGCCGACCATGTTCAACCAGATCCGCTACCTTCCGATTAACGAAGGACGCTGGCTGAATGAGATGGATGTAGCGCAGAAACGGGCCGTGATTGTGCTGGGCGATGAGACGCGGCGGACGTTGTTTTCCGGGCGTCCGGCGGTGGGCAGCACGATTCTGCTGAATGGCGTGCAGTTTGAAGTCATAGGAACGCTGCAACGGATTGGACACGGCGACAACAATACGCAAAACCTGCAGTGTTTTATGCCGTTCAGCACGATGCGGGAGTATTTTCGATTGACGAATGTGGGCGAAGCGCCGGATGTGATCAGCATTATCGAATACCAGCCGAGAACGCGGGCACTGCACGAAGCGGCACGGCAGGAGGTACACCAAGTGATCGCGCGGAATCATGGGTTCGATGCGAGCAATCCGGATTCGTTTGACGAGTGGGATACGGTGAATACGGTGGACCAGGTGGGGAAGATTTTCGATGCAATGAATGTGTTTCTAGGGAGCGTGGGGCTGGTAACGCTGGGGCTGGGAGCGATTGGGATCATCAACATTATGCTGGTGGCGGTGGCGGACCGGACGCGGGAGATTGGGTTGCGGAAGGCTTTGGGGGCGACGAACGCGAGCATCATGTTTCAGTTTTTCGTGGAGGGAGCATTTCTGACGCTGTTGAGTGGGACGGTTGGGCTTGGTGCGGCGGCCGGGCTGATGGCGGTGCTGTCGGGCGTGTCGCTGGGCGAGGGGTTTGATCCGCCGAAGCTGGTGGCGCGGACGGCGGTGCTGGCGGTGGCGTCGCTGGCGGTGGCGGGAGTGGCTGCGGGATTGTATCCGGCGCGGCGGGCGGCGATGTTGCAACCGGTGGAGGCGCTGCGGAAGGAATAGCTGCTAGCTGCTAGCTAACCACTCTAGCTGGAAGCTGACATCCTACAGGTTTAGCCAGAAGCTCGGAGCTAGAAGCTGAGAACTTATGCATCGGGATTTGTTGGGCCAGGCGTTTGCGGCGATGCGGCATGATTTGCGCAAGACTTTGCTGACCATGGCGGGGATGGCGTGGGGGATTGCGACCGTGGTGTTGTTGCTGGCGTACGGGAACGGGTTTGGGCGGGCGATTGAGAATATCTTTGAGAGCTTTGGGGCCACCGCGGTGGGGATTTTTCCGGGACGCACGTCGCAGCAGGCGGGAGGGAACAAGGCGGGAGTGCAGGTGCGGTTTACGAATGACGACATTGAACTGCTGCGGAATAATGTGCCGCTGTGTAAGCACGTGGTGAGGATGTCGCAGAAGGATTCGTCGGTGCAGAACGGAAACCGGACCTTTACGATGCCGGTGACGGGGATTGATCCGGCGATTGAGGAGATCTGGAATCTGGACATGGGGGAAGGGCGTTTTCTGAATGACCCCGACAATACGAGGCACGGATTGTTGGCGGCGATCGGTTCGGAGGCGAAGGACAAGCTGTTTTCGGGGATGGCAGCGGTGGGCGAGGATATCCGGATCGATGGCGTGGAGTTTCAGGTGGTGGGGGTGGTCAAGCCGCGGATGCAGGAAGGCGACGACGACGATAACCGGACGATCTATATTCCGTATAACTCCATGAATGTGCTGAAAGACAATCACTATCTGGATGGAATCTGGATGGATTCGCAAGGGCTGAATCACGACCGGCTGGATCAGACGGTGCGGGACACGCTGGCGACGGCGCACAACTTCAAGAGCGACGATAAGCGCGCGGTTTTCGTGTTCGATGCGCAGAAGCAACTCCTGCAGTTTGGAATTATTTCAATGGCGCTGAAAGGACTGCTCGCGTTTATTGGAACGCTGACGCTGGGGATTGGCGGGGTGGGACTGATGAACATGATGCTGGTGTCGGTAACGCAGCGTACGCGGGAGATTGGAGTAGAGAAGGCGCTGGGGGCGAGACGGCGGGACGTCATGTTTCAGTTCCTGGCGGAGGCGATGGTGATTACGGCGGTGGGCGGAATGCTGGGGATTGGGCTGTCGTATGTGGTGTCGGTGTCGGTGGGTCGGCTGACGTTTTATAGCGCGATGGCGAAACATGCGGAGGCGGGAGATATCCGGCTGATTGTGTCACCGATGATTTTGCTGGTGGCGACGGGGATCTTGGCGGTGGTGGGCGTGGTGAGTGGGATGGTTCCGGCAATACGGGCGGCGAAGCTGGATCCGATTGAGGCGCTGCGGTACGAGTAGGGGCAGTTGCCAGTGATCAGCGGCCAGTTGAGAAGCTTCTTTGCTGCGGATTCGATCCAGAAGAAAAGAAGAACAAGAACAAGACCTTTAACCACAGGGGGCACAGAGGGGCACGGGGTAAACCAAGGAATGACACTGGGCGATGACATTTTGAGTTTGGCGGCGCCGAGTGCTGATGCGCGAGTTGCGTATGGGGGCGATGGGAATCAGTTTGTGGATTTGCGGTTGCCGAAGGCAAGTGGGACCCATGCGCTGGCGATTGTTATTCATGGCGGGTACTGGCGGGCGAAATATGACCTGGGATATATGGGTCATTTGTGCGCGGGATTGACGGCGAAGGGAGTGGCGACCGCGAATGTGGAGTACCGGCGTGTGGGGAATGCGGGCGGAGGATGGCCGGCAACATTTGCCGATATTCGTGCGGCGTATCAGTTCCTGATGCAGAATGCGCGACAGCATCAGTTGGACGCGCAGCGGGTTATCGTGATGGGACATTCGGCTGGAGGACAGCTTGCACTTTGTTTAGCGGCGCACGAAACGGGAGTGAAGGCTGCGATTTCTCTGGCTGGAGTTGTGGATTTGCAGCGAGCGTATGAGCTCCACTTGAGTAACCACGCGGTGGTGGAATTTCTGGGCGGGACACCGGCGGAAGTGGCGGATCATTATGGCGAAGCGGATCCGATGCGGCTGACGATTGGGGCGCGGCAGTGGCTGGTGCATGGCACGGCGGACGATGTGGTGCCCTTTGCGCTTAGCAAGGATTACGTTAGCGCGAAGGTGAAGGCCAAAGAGAACGCGCGGTTGGTGGAGATTGCGGGGGCGGGACATTTTGAGGTGGTTGATCCGAGGGCGGGCGCGTGGAAGGAAGTGGAGCGAGTGGTGATGGAGGCGGTGGCGCCCACGGCCGGCGCTACGCGACCTTAGGTTTACTCTTCTCCGCGGTTGTCTCCGGAGCTTCGCCGGAGTGTTCGGGGCTGTTGCCGGGCTCGGGGAAGTCGGTGTCGGCGTCTTTGAGCATAGGGTCTTGGTCGCGGTGACCGAGTTGTCCCGCCAGGCCGGCGTTGCCGTCGTGAGTGTGTTCTTCGTTTTCGGTGGCACCCTTGGCGCCGTCGGGATCATTTTTCGAAATGTTGGTCATGTGGGCCTCCTGGAGATTATTTCATAAAGCACATTAGAAGGAAGCGGCTCCCCTCTAGCATGGGAGGCAATGCCCTTCCCAGAACTATTGGTGAGATGCCGATAGCCTGCAATCAAGCGACCGAAACGGCGAAATTATTCGCCGGGGCGAGTGCTGGAAGAAACTCCGAGCTTGCGCAGACGTTCCCGCGCCTGCAGAGCTTCCGGGGAGTGGGGATAGCGCTGGATGAGGTGACGGAGTTCCTGCACGCCGTCGTCCTGCTTGCCGAGTTCGATTAAAGCAAAACCTTTTTTCAATTGAGCGGAAGCGACTTTGGTTCCGGTGGGAAAGTTCTGCAAGACCTGGTCGTAGCTCTGCGCGGCTTGCGGGTAGTTTCCCTGGCGGAACTGAATTTCGCCGAGATAGAAGTAGCAGTTCCCGGCGAGATCGGTGTTGGGATAGAACTTGATGTAGTCGGAAAATTCCTGGATGGCGAGATCGTTCTTGGCGCCGTTGTAATCGCGAAGCGCGTTGTTGTAAAGGACATCGGGCGGAGGCGCCTGGGCCTGCGCCTGCGTCTGCGCCTGTTGTTGGGCGGTTTGCGCGGCTTGGCTCTGCTGAGAGGCTTGCATGTCTTCGAGCTGCTTGCTGACTTTGGCGAGGCGCGCCTTGAGTTCATCGAGACTGTCGTTGAGTGCCTGGATCTGGCCGGAGAGCTGGTCGACGTGCGCGCCGGAATCTCCCTGCTGTTTTTGCAGAGTGGCCTGCAGGGACGTGAGGGCGGCGGCAACTTTGTTGACAGCGTCGGTATCCTGCTCGACCAGGTTCTTCATGACGCCCATGCGCTCGTCGAAGCTGCGCTGCATGGCGGTCATCTGTTCCTGAAGTTGCTGGACCTGAGTCTGCAGCTGGATGGTTTCCTTGTTGACGGCCCATGCGGGGGTCGCGGCCAGCCATAGCATCGCGAGCAGAGCGAAAGCAGCGGAGCGGGATTGAGATTTCATAGGCTAGGTTCCTGAAACCATTTTAGATGGAATAGGGGTGGAGTGGGTTGTGAAGATTTGGGAGGTGAACATGGATGGTCAGCGTGCCATCCCCTTGGGGGCTGAAAGTCCGCGAGAGTTTGCCGGGATTTTACGGCGCGGCTTTAAGCCGCGCCCTTTCAAAACCAAGCTCACGCCGCGTTTTTCGGCAGCCGCGGGTTTTGCGATCTGGGGCATGGCGAATGGCGATGCCCCAGATCGCAGGGATATTAATTATTTCTGATAAACGAAGTGGCCGCGGCGGTTCTGCTGCCAGCAGGCTTCGTTGTCTTCCATGCAGAACGGTTTTTCCTTGCCGTAGCTGATGGTCTTGATGCGGGCGGCGCTGATTCCGGCCGTGGTCAAGGCATTTTTCACCGAACTGGCGCGCTGGTCGCCCAGAGCCAGGTTGTATTCGGTGGAGCCGCGATCGTCGCAGTGTCCCTCGATCGTAAAGTTGATACTCGAGTGCTGCGTGAGGAACTGCGCGTCGGCCTGGACGGCGGCGAGCTGGTCGCCGCGAAGGTCGGACTTGTCGTAGTCGAAGTAAACGTCCTTGACGCTCGTGCCGAAAAGGTCTTCATCCGTAGGTGAAGGAGTTTGAGTTTGAACCACGGGCGGTGGCGTGACGGTGAGACGCGTGGTAGCGTCCTGAGTGCCGCCGGCGCCTTTGGCAGTGAGGTGGTAGGTGGTGGAATCAGCGGGGCTGACCTGTTGCGATCCGCTGGGCTGAACCGCGCCGATGCCGTCGATGGAAACGTCGGTGGCGTTGGAAGTCTGCCAAGTCAGAGTGGAGGATTGGCCCTTCTGGATCGTGTCCGGGCTGACGGAAATAGCAGCGGTTGGAGACGGCGAGGGCGGGGGTGGTGGCGGGGGTGGGGGAGCTGCCTTCTTCGCGCAAGCGCCGAGCATCAGCACGGCGGCAAGAGCGATGACGGTTGCGAATGCACTCCAAGTTTGCTGCTTCCTGTTGATCTTCTTCATGTTCATGTTAAATCCTCCTGCGAACCCGAAAATCGAGTTCAAACGAAGTGCGGTTTATTTCCAACTCCAGTTGGGTTGAGAGTTACGTCCGGTAAAAGTTAACTGATGGAGCTTGGTGCCGTCAGCGAGCATCTCCCAGATTTCTTCTTTGCCGGAACGGCTGGATTGGAAAACAATGTGGCGGCCGTCGGGCGACCACGAGGGAAAATCGTTGCGCCCACCGTCGTGGGTGAGCTGGACCCATTGTTTGCTGGCGATATCCATCAAGTAAATGTCAGAGGAGCCGGGCTCACCGGGGCCATATTTGCGGGTCCAGGCGAGGGTAAGGAACTGTCCGTTGGGCGACCAATTGGGTGAGACGGCATAGCCCTGGTCGGTCATGCGCTGCAAGTTGGTGCCGTCGGCTTCCATGGTATAGACCTGAGGCAATCCTGTGCTGCCGCTGACGAAGGCGATCTGTGATCCGGTCTTGCGGTTCCACACGGGAGAAACGTCGGGGCCTTTTCCTGTGGTCATGCGATGGAGATTGCCGCCGGAAGCGTCGCAGACATAGATCTCGGAATTGCCGCCGCGTGAGGAGGAGACAGCGAGCTTGGCTCCATCCGGGGACCATGCGGGAGAAAGATTGGTGCCGCCGAAGCGGGGGAAGCTAACCAGACGATTGAGATCCATGGAATACATAAGGATGTCCCAGCCGGTCTTAGTTAGAGCGCTGAAGGCGAGGCGGGACCCGTCGGGAGAGATGCGCGGCGAGAGAGCGATCGATCCCTGATGAGTGAGTTGACGCTGATTGGAGCCGTCATAGTCCATGCTCCAGACTTCTTTGTGGCCGCCGCGGTCACTGATGAAAAAAATATTGCTCTCGGCGATGCCGGCGATGCCGCCACCGAGGCGGTAAATAATTTCATCGGCGAATTTGTGGGCGATGAGGCGGGTGGCGTCGTCGGTGGCGACGTCCGCATATTGCTTGCCGAGGACCTGGGGCGAGGCGGTGTTCTTGACATCATAGAGCCAGCCCTGAACGGTGACCTTGCCCGCGGCGACGGCGAGATTGCCGAATGCCAGCATGGCGGCGTTGGGCGGAGGAGAGTTCCAGACTCCGAAGGTGACTTCGGGGGGCTGGCCGGGCACCTGCAGGGGATAAAAACTCTTGGAGACGAGTTCGACGACGCCGGAGTTGTCGAGGTCGTTCCAGAAAGTATCGTTGAAAGTCTTGAGGAGAGCCGTGTTCTGGGGATCGGCGTTGGAGGGTTTGAAGTCGGGAACGGCGAGGCGGACTTTGTCGACGCCGAGACCGGAGCCGGTGCGAACCCAATCCTGAGCGAAGGAGCCGGAGGTGAGCGCGACCAGGAGTAGGAGAAGGGAAGACAAGCGGGCGAGAGAAAGCCCCCCGCATCGGACGCTCACGAAAGAGCGCGTTAGTTTTCCGAGGCTGATTTTTCTGTGGCTGTCGTGCATCCGTTTGGCGCTGCTACCCGGGTAGCGGAAAAAGCATACCCCGTACGACAATATCGTAGCCCGATACGTTCCGTTTGGCAAGTTGCTAATCGCTCCTGTGGAACCCTAAGAATAATCCGGTAGATGCATTAGTGCCTTCTTATTCCACAAATTCTCCCGATCGAAAGTTCCGGGTGGTTCTCTTTTCCGAGTGTTCCTCTAAGGATGCGCTCTCAGGACAATAAATACACAAATTTATTTCCTGCTGTAATCGAACCAGTACTCAACGGAGATCTTGCTGCCGCTGTAGTCGGGAGGCAGGGTACCGAAGGTGTCGATGCGCTGTAGGGCTCGAACCGCGGATTGATCGAGCGAAGGGACGCCGCTGGTTTGCTCGACCTGCACGTTGAAGGGATGACCATCGCGGGCGACGTCGAAGGTAATATACACGCGTTGCGCGCTGGTGATGCGGGGATCGACTTCGTACTTGAGCCAATTGTCGGAAACTTTGCGCTGAATGACCTGGACATACCAGCCGTACCTGGTGCCGAAGTCGCCGCCGCCGCCGTTGACCGCAAAGCCGCCTTTGGCGCCGCCGGCGGCGAAACTGCCATACGGTCCGCTGACGGGGCCGCCTTCGCCGAAGGCGGCCTGATTGGTCTCTTCGGGCTCGGGTTCGGGCTTCGCTTTGGTTGAGGTGGGAGGCTTCTTCTTGAGCTTGGCATTTTTGCCCTGGATCTCGATGGCGTCGGGTTCCTTCTCTTGTATCTTCGGCTCGGACTTGGTGAGGCCCTTGGATTCGTTGGCCAGAACATTTTGCGTGGGGGGAGCCGGGGTGGGCAAGGGAACTGAACTTACCAGGGTCACGCCCATGGCTTCGCCTCCCCCACCAGCACCCCAGCCCTGGCCTGTGGATCCTGTGAATACGATGGTGTAGAGCAGGACGAGCGCGGTGAGCGCGATGTGAAAGCCGGCGGACCAACCGAGGGCGCGCGGCCAGCTGTCGTGTTCAAAAAATATCTCAGCGTTTCGCGCCATTTTCTTCCAGAGGCTGAGTGACGATGCTGACGTTGGTGATGCCCGATTGTTTTACCGCGTCCATCACGGTGGCAAAGGCGCCGAAGGGGACATTTTCGTCGGCGCGGATGAAGATGAACTGGTTGTGGGGATCGCGAATCTTCTGACGCAGCTTGCCGGCGATCTGGTTGATGTTGACGGCGTCATTGCCGAGGAAGACGCGCTGATCCTTGTTGATGGTGATGACGGTGCGCTCTTCGGTGATTTGCTTGACGGTGCGGGTCTTGGGCACGCTGACTTCAATGCCGGACTGGAGGATGGGCGCGGTGACCATAAAGATAATGAGCAGGACGAGGACAACGTCGACCAGGGGGGTGATGTTGATATCGGCAAGAGCGGTCTGGGTGCGGCCGTTAGAGGAAGTGAAAGCCATTAGCGTCTCACTTCGGCGGCGGGTTGCGCTTGAATGCTCTCGATGGCGTTGAGCACCTCAAGGGAGAAGTCGTCGCTGCGAGCGGCGAACACTCGAATGGAATTGCCGATGAGGTTGTAGGCGATGACGGCAGGGATGGCGGCCGCGAGTCCGGCGGCGGTGGTGATGAGGGCTTCGGAAATGCCGGGGGCGACGGCTCGCAGGGTTGCGCCGCCGGCGGTGCCGAGGCCGTGAAAAGCGTCGATGATGCCCCAAACGGTGCCGAACAGGCCGATGAACGGGGTGACGGCGGCGGTGATGGCAAGCCAGGGGACGTTGCGTTCGAGGCGGCTGATTTCCTCCGAGGCTCCGATCTGCATGCCGCGCTGAACGGCAGTCAGGCTGCGGAAAGTGGCTCCGGGCCCCGTGAGTTGACGCTTGTACTCGTGGTAGCCGCCTTCGAAAACGCCGACCAACGGGCTGGGACGAAATTGATCGGAAATGGTGGCGATATCCTGCAGACGCTGGGCTTTGCGAAAAGCGCGAAGAAAACGTCCGCTCTGGATGCGGGCGCGCCGCAATAGACTCCACTTGGTAAGGATGATGGCCCACGAGATGAGGCTGAAAGCCAGCAGGGTGATAAGAACGAACTTGGCGACCGCACCTGTGGTGGAAAAAAGATCGAGAATTTCGCCGCCAACGAAAAATGAGGGGTATGCGAGCAGTAGCATCGTGGAAGAGTACCTAGCCGCGATTATAGATGATCGGCGCGAGCTTCTTTGCGGGACGTATCCTTAAGGATAACGTGCGGCGCGTGATTGTTTGTCCGATAGTCGGGTCTCAACCTGCCGGCCTTGACCGAGAAGCAGTCGAGCTTCGCTCGACCGGACAGCCCCTTCGACTTCGCTCAGGGCAGGCGAGGGCGGCTGTCCCCCACATGAGCATCCCCGAAACTCAAAAATTTGGTTGATATACGCCAGAGACAAGGCTGACATCCAAGAGAGGCGGGAATATTTTAGCCTGCAGATCATTGGGAGGAAGAACTTATGGCGCAACACGGAATGCTTCGAGAGTATCGCTTCGTGGACGCGGCGGAGGACATTCGCGGCTCGAAGTTGTACGGACTGAAAGACGAGAAACTGGGACAGATCGAAGATGTGATTTTCGACTACTCCACCTGCGTGATTCGCTATGTGGTGGTCGATACGGGCGGATGGCTGACGACGAAACTGTTTATTGTTCCGGCGGAGCGCCTGCGGGTATCTGCCGAGCACAAAGACGACTTCGTGGTGGATTTGACCAAGGCGCAGGTGGAAAGCTTTCCGCCTTACAAAGAGGGTGACCTGGAATCGGACGAACAGTGGTCAGAGTATGAAGGACGCTACCGTTCGAAGTGGGAAGCCGATCCGGTGATGCACCGGGCGGAGACTGACCGCAACATTACTCCGACGACGCAGCAGATGCCGGGGAATTCGCCTTCGGCTCGAGCAGCGAGTTCGGCTGAGGGAATCGAAGATACCGGCGCCTTTACCGAGGGCGGGTTCGCGGCCAGCACGAGTTCGGTCGTGATTCCGAGCAATGCGGTCGGCATCGGAGCACGCTGGGACACGTTCCAGGACCGATTGCGCGAACGGCGCAAGGAAGTAATTCACACAGGAACGGACGAAGACCACCGGAAAGCCAGTTAGGTTCGCTTAGGCATTGCAGAGCCACGGTTCGGCCGTGGCTTTTTTCGCGGAGCTGCAGCTACCGCTCTGCCGCGGTGACTTAATTCGAGAGTGAGTTGGAAGGATCGCTCAGGGCAATCAGCTTGCCCACGGGATACTCTTCCTGAGAAAGGGGAGTCGCGGCCTCCGGATTGATGATGGTGAGCACTTCGCCGCTGTGAACCCCTCTTACCAGCAAGCGGTCACTCTCGACGCCAACGACTCTATATTTTTCGTCAAATATTGACATAAGGGTTTCTAAACCTTAGATGCCCAACTTTAGGTTCGCGATGCCGGTAAGAGCTGGGATGGTTACTCAAAAGTTCCCATTTTGGGACTCGCTATCGTTCTAGCCTGCAGCCTCGTTAACATGCCCGACGACGTAAGCAGTCTTTGCAGCGCACAAAATCGACAATCAACGCTGACGTGGTCAACGACGATCAGCGGAAGGACTACTCTCGCTCCACAAAGGAGATGTGGCAGGCGAACAGCGCGTAACACTTCGTTTCCGTCAGGCGGAAGCGCTGGCGGCTGCAACCGGAACTCCGCGCTGCTTGCGGAGCTCGACCAGAAAGGAATCGGCGCTCAGCGCGGCTTGGTTGCGGAAAAGATCAAGCAAAGGATCCGCGGGTTCACTCGATCCCGCCACAGCTCGTGAATGCTGCCCAGGTTCAGTTTCTAGACCCTCGGGTTCCACCAGCAACTCAGGCAACACATTGGGATTCTCCGCCAGCCTGCCCAGGAACTTTTCCAGCAAGCCCCGATGTTCCGGCGTCGTTTGTGTGAATTCCACGCCCATCCCCTTATCGGGATGCATGACGCGAACCACGCCTTCGGATCGCAGTTCCACTTCAGAGGCACGCATCGAGAGCGTCACCCGAGTCGACACCGGGAATGGCGACGGAATATCGAGGTAGCAGCCTCCCATACTCAAATCCGTAAGTTGGCAGCGTACCGGCGGATCGTCCTTTTCCGCCTCCGGAGAATTTCGGCCCAGCCATTCGCGCAACTGCCGCTCAAGGTCCGGAGTCACATCCTGGAAGCGTAATCCCGCCTGTATCCCGGTTCCTTCCCATGCGAACTCCGCATCAACCTCCACACGGGTGTCAGAACCCGGCAAGGTGAACGCCAGTTTCCAGCGACCCCGAAGCTTGCTGCGCCGTGGCAGGCTGACCGCCAAGCCGCCTTCCCCTACATCGGAGGTATGTACCGTGAGGCGGGCGTCGGAGTCGACGCTCGACATCTCCACGGGAAAACGAACCGCGACCCGGGTGTTGCGCCGCCGTTCCTTCTTCATGAGGGCCCGCGCCGCACGAAAGCTTGACTTGGCGCGCTCGGCCGAGACTGGCTTATAAAGGACGAAGTGAGCTCCGATCTCGAATGCCGAACGCAGACCGGTATCGGGATCCAGAATTGCTACCGCTATCGCGCGCTTGTTGCACGGTGCGGTCCGGGCCGCGCGAAGCACATCGGCTGCCCCTGGACCGGCACAATCTACAATGATGGCCTCTACCCGATCCCGAGTAAGACGACGGAGAGCGTCTTCGGAACTCAGGCAATGTTCGACACCGATATCCAAGTCGCCCAAGGTACGGCGCAACACCCGCACGATTTTCTCATCCGAACACAGCAGCATTGACTTCAGATGCATAGCGAGGTCTGGCTTCTTTCCTGCACGGGCAATCTCTTAATTCCGCCGGGTGGACCGCAGCGGCCTGCTCATCTGCTCATATCGCCACAGAAGAGGTGGTGCCTCCACTGTAAGCCTGCCCCAAAGCCTGATCAATAACGCACTTGCACGGACAGTTACGTCTGTAACATCAGTGCTCCCTCGTCGAAGTTTCCAAAAACGACGGCGCCAGAACGGGAAGGATCGAACGGACCGGCTTTTGAACCAAAACCCTTGTAATGGCACTAAAAGCAATCACTTAGAGACCATTCATCGAGCCAGCCGCGCGCAAATTGTGATTGACTTTCCCCAAACCTTTGCCTAAGATACTGAGTCTCCGATTAGCTTTTAGGATCACTGGGATGTCCAGACGGGTACGGGTGTACCGGACTTGGTTTTGTTCCTTGAATCCTAAGAGGCCTCGGAGAATCATATAGATAGAAAGGTTTGTTTCGTACAGAGTTTATCCCCCGTTTTTACGAAAGGCAAGTTTCATGGCGAAGCGACGCGGAAATCCAAACTGGGGCAAGCCCGAGCCCATCGGGCCGGTTGTCCCCACCATTACGGAGTTCGAACAGGTAGTGCGCGAGTACAAGCTCACTCCCGACCAGTATCTGCGCTCGACTCGTTTGCGCGAGTGGGCACGACGAAACAAGAACTCGAAATACATTCCAGAGCCCCTTCTTGAAGCTTGGGGCTTCGAGATCGAGTCCACGCTGTAAGCGCAGACCGAACAAAGACTTCCAAGGGTCGCTGCCAGCGACCCTTTACCTTTTTTACCGACCTGCCTCCTGCGTTTCTTGTCCTTTCGCTGACTTCGGCTGTCGCTGATTCCGGCGGCACTGGTTCTTGGTGTGCAAATGTCGCGTGGCGCCAATTTTGTAGGGCCTGGTTTTGAGTGGCGCCGCGCTTCCGGCGCTGCGATCCGTCCGGTATTATGATCGTGGGCTCGTGGTCTCCGAGTTATTATCTCTATCTCCTTCCGCTACTCGGAACTGATCGTGCCCGATCCCGTTCATGCTCAACTGGCTCCAAATCCCGCTTCCTGAGCTGTTCGCCGTTCTAGCGGCCATAGCCTTCGCCGCAGGGCTGAATGTCTACGCCACTGTAGCTGCTCTGGGCCTACTCGCCCGCTTTGGACACGTGCCACTCCCGCCGGCTCTGCAGATACTGGAAACCTGGCCTGTAATCACAATCAGCGTCGTCTTGTTTGCCGTCGAGTTCTTCGCTGACAAGATCCCCGCATTCGACCTGGTGTGGAGCGCTCTGCACACGTTTGTCCGCGTGCCCGCGGCTGCCTTGCTCGCCTACGGAGCGACCCGGCAGCTCACCCCGGCGCAACAATTGCTTGCAGCCTTGCTGGGAGCAGCCATAGCTCTTGCCGCCCACGGAGGAAAGACCGCCGTGCGCGCCGCCGTCACACCGTCTCCCGAGCCTTTCTCCAACATCACTCTTAGTTTGGGTGAGGACGTTTTGGCCATCAGCTTAACTTGGCTGGCTACACGGCATCCTTACGAAGGGGCTGTCGTTGTCTTAATCCTGGTCGTCATCATCATCGTGCTGGCTCGCCTTGTGGTAAGGGCCCTCCGGGCGCTCTTTCGCGGAGCCGAGAAGGAACTCGCCGGCGTCGCGTAAGCGTTTCTTCGCGCCACCCTTGGGGTAAAATCGGATCGCCCACTTTTACGCGGTTTAACAATGCATGCCGGGATGGCGAAATTTGGCAGACGCAGCGGACTTAAAGTCCACATTGGCGAAAGCTCTGTGGGGGTTCGATTCCCCCCCGGCACCTGGAAACTCCAGCCGTTCCATACATTTCACGCTGGTTTCGTCCGCCGGAGTGCTGTCCGCAGCAATAGGACTGAATTACCTCGAAATGCTCTAGTGGTCTGGAGGCCAGCCCGCGGACGAACTCTTGGCGCGTTGGATTGCCTGGGCGTGCAACACACCCTTTTCGTCGTATGATCCCAACACGTTGATGGAGCGGCCCACGGTCAGAATGATCGTGCGGTAGCTCTTGATCGCTGCCGTGGCATCTACCTGCACCATGTGTTGGTCGCGCGCCTCGATGGTAAGCTGCGAGCCTTCGACACGGCTGATGGTTCCGTAGAGCTGATGGAGCGAAGTGGCGGCGTCCCTGGCTGCTGTTTGAGAAGCCGTCTGAGCTTGTTGACCCCACGCGGCCGCGGCTAGTGCACAAGTGCTCCAGGCAGCGGCCACCATACCTGCAACGATCACAAATCGAATGCGTTTCATTCTCTCCCTTTCCCCTAGTGCAGCCCGAAGATGGTCAGCTGCGCATTGCTGGCGACGTAAACCTTGCCATTGGCCACAACCGGAACAACGTTGGCGTTGCCGCCGGTATTAGGCCACGTCCCCGCCGGTTGTGCGAACAGCTGCGTGAGCTTATTGCTGCCGCCGGAGAGCTTTGCCTTGAAAGCATACAGCCACAACTTGGGCGGGCTGTTGCTGTCCGCGCGCGAGACCGCCCAAATGATTGCGTCCTTGTGCCCGTTCGAGGAAACGCTCGTGAAGAATCCGCTGTCCTGCACGCTGGCGCCTCCCACTTTCGGCGACGTTCCCTCGTGAACCAGCGAGACGTCGGGTGATGTCCTAACCTCCCACACCATCACCTTGTCACCACCGCTGCTGACGATTCGCCCTTTGCCCTCCGATTCAAAATACGATGGTCCGCACCAGCATGCACCGATGTTGGCTTCAGCCACCACGTTGTCGGAGCCTTCCGGGCCAGTTGCAAAACCTCCCATGTGGTCGCGATTCAGCAGGTACATTCTTCCATCCTTGCCCGCCGCGGTTACCAAATGCGGCAGCGGCTCGGGCTGATCGGGCAGCAGCAGCGCCCCGCCGGAGCCGTAGTCCTGATCCACTTGATCGAGGTAGGGCATATCCCAGGGCGTGAATAGGTCGTGCACTTTGCTGAGATCGGGCCGCATCCTCACAACGCTGTCCTGAATATTGTTGTAGTTCGGAGAGCCGTCGTAGGTGCTGTAATAGGCTGGCGTCGAGTTGGTCAGATCAGAATCAGAGTTCCCAGTGACAAAGTACAAATGTCCGGCCGAATCCGCCGCCACGCCGTAACCCGACATCCAGATCGAGGAAAGGTAGAAGTTAGCTGGCGATGTAGCCAGGCGGTCGTTCAGGTGATTCGCGGGAAGTGGCGTCAACGATCCGGTCTGCCAACCGAGGAGCCAGCCGCGCGCATTAAATCCGCCCCAATCACAGAAGCTGCCAAATCCGGCGTAGATATTTCCGTTCGCCTCGACCAGCCCCGGACGCTGCCGCAGCCAGCTCGCATTGAAGTTGAACGTGGCGCCGCCGGTTAGCGTGTGTGACGCCTTGACCATAACCGGTGGAACTTTGTCCGTAAGATCGCTTAGGTTGAGAGCGTGGATACGGTAGATGGGGACACCGCCCTCATAGGTGTAGATAATCACGTACATGGTGTTACTCGGCAGGTCGATCACCGGGGTGCCATTGATCCCCACGTTGGGGCCGTTGTTCCCGCAATTGTAGGCTGGCACGGTGGGGTCGGTTAGGATCGGAACTGGCGGCCCGAAGTTCTTGCTCAGGAGCACTCCGCCGGTTGCCGCCTCGATGGCATAGATGCTGTCCCCCTCCGTCGCCACATAGACCACGTCATACCTGCCGGGGCTTACCCCGGCCGTCATCAGCTCATCCGGAACCACCAGAGGTTGGGCGTCCACCTGGTCGTCAAGTGCGACGGTCTGAATCCAGCCGAAATGCGGGCCGGCAACCTTCTCGGGTGTCAGTCGCTCCTCGTGCGAATTCCAGCCGGTGCGCAGGTTATCGTAGTGATACGTGGTCACCGCTTGCGGTTTCCCGTGACATGCAGACATGAAGACCATGGACGCGGCCGCCATCAACAATGTGATCGAGCGAGGCGGTTGACGATGTCTTGGCATGAAAATCCTCCTTAACGATCTCTGCATCCCGGACCCGATGCAATTGTCTTAACGATTGGGACAACGGCATGTGTCACCCGGGCACAATCAACTCACCAAATGACGACACGCCCACCTAGGAGATCCCTTGAGGCCGTGACTTTAGAAAAGGTCTCTTTTCCTCTTAAGAAGACCTCCTAGTCTCTTCCTGGATAGTGACTTGATCTTCCAACGCGTTTCACCCCATTTCGTCGGCGTTCTCTGCATTTCGTCCCGGCCGACCTGAGTTTGGTGGGACCCCAACGCAGATCGAATCGCGAATCACTCATCGTAGATATTTACTGAACCATGCACCAGCCCTTCGTCTAAGGCCCTGTTGCCAGGAAGACTTAGAAAAAGTGCAGCCAGCTTGCCATCAGGCGAGAGCTGGATGTCGCTTACCTTGTGCAAGTCCAGAATATTCGCGGGAGAAATTGCCTTCTGGGCTCGGAATGTGATAGCCCCGCACGTAAATGCGGGGTAAGAGTGGGAGACCGAACAGTCCCGCAGGGACGGCACAAGTTCTCACGCACACTCTTAAGTCTGGCTTCATCAGTGGTCTCTATGGCAGCGCAGGAAAACTTGCTTTCTGAAGCCGACGGGCGCTGCGCACCCAAAATCCTTCCACCAGATGCGAACTGATGGTCTCAACCTTTATCCAGCGCTTCCACGATTGCATCGTGAAACTTGGGGCGGACCTGCTTGATGGCTGGATTGGAGCAGTCGGGCCAGGTGCGGTTGGTCAGTAAGACGATCGAGAGTTGTCGAGAAGGGTCGATCCAAAGAGAGGTGCCGGTATAGCCCAGGTGGCCGAAGGAGTGCGGCGAAAAATATTTTCCGGATTGTGAGAGGGATGAGGGAGTGTCCCAGCCCAGGGCGCGGGAAGTGCCTGCGGGCGCGGATTCGCGGCGGGTGAAGAGCGCCACGGTTTCGGGCCGGAGGATGGGTTGTCCAGCGTTGAGCATGCAATGGGCGAATCGGGCAAGGTCGGCCGCGGTGGAAAAAAGTCCGGCGTGAGGCGCTACGCCGCCCAGGATGCTCGCATTTTCGTCCTGGACTTCGCCTTGGATGATTCGTCTCCGGAAGGTCTGATCGTCTGCTGTGGGAGGAATCTGCGCGCGGATCTCTGCCGGCGGATTGAAAGTCGTATGCGTCATAGCGAGCGGAGCGAAGACTTCCCGCTGGCAGAAGCGGTCAAGGCGTTCGTCGGCCAGCCGTTCGAGAGCGATGCCGAGGAGGATGAATCCAATATCGCTGTAGTCGGCGTGGCCGCCGGGATCGGCGGCTAGCGCCATGGTCAAGGCGGCGTGGAGGAGTTGGTCGCGAGTGCGGGTCTTCAGGAAAAACTTTTCATGCACGGGCAGGCCCGAGGAGTGAGCCAGGAGCATGCGAAGCGTCACTTCGTGGCGGCGGAAATCTTTTTCGGCGTCGGAGATAAATTCGGGAACGACGGTGGCGACCGGGGCTTCGAGGTCGAGGAGGCCGCACTCATACAGGAGCATGGCCGTGGTGGTGGTGGCGACAACTTTGGTGAGGGAGGCTAGATCGAAGAGCGTCGCGGGAGTGACAGGGAGCGAACTGAGGTCGTAGGTGAAGCGACCGAGGGCTTTAAGGGCGACTAGACGTCCGCGGTGGGCGACGGCGACGGAGGCCGCGGGGAAGGCTTGCTGGGTGATGGCTGCTTGCAAGACAGAGAAGGCGGGAGAGAAGACTTCGTCCTGATGCTCGAAAGCTTCGAGCAGCGGCGATGGGAGATGCGATGCGGTCATCGAGATATCCATGATATGGCATAAGCGGCACCCCCTTACTTGAGTTTCTTGAGTCATCCTGCCGGGGTTGTGTAGAGTCAAAGCATCCTTCTTTCTCAGGCAAACTCGGTGGTTCGTGTGTCTATCCATTCGCAAAGAACGCGAAAAGATGGAGCAGCCGGAACCTTCGGCACCATCTCGCTGGTCGTGGTCGGCTGCATCATTCTGGTAATTACGTTGACGGCAGTGGCAACGGTGGATGCGAAGCCTGCTGTTGCCACAGTGCGTATGGCTGCCGTCGATTCGGTTATCGAGCAGGCCATTCATGATGGGCAGATCCCTGGTGCGGTGCTGGTGATCGGGCATGACGGCCAGGTGATCTACCGGAAGGCTTATGGTTCGCGGGCGCTGGAGCCACGGCGCGAGGCGATGACCCTCGATACGATTTTTGATCTCGCGTCGCTGACCAAGGTGGTCGTTACATCTACGGCGGTAATGCAATTGGTGGAACGGGGTAAGGTGCGCTTGAGTGATCCGGTGGCGAAGTATCTGCCGGAGTTTGCGCAGAATGGAAAAGAAGACATCACGCTGCGGCAGTTGCTGACCCACTACTCGGGGCTGGAGCCGGATCTGGATTTGAAAACGGCGTGGGAAGGAAAGGAGACGGCTTACCGTATGGCATTTGCGGAGACGCCGGAGAATGCGCCGGGGTCAAAGTTTTCCTATAGCGACATCGACTTTATCGTGCTGGGCGCTCTGGTGGAGCGGGTTTCGGGTGGGACGCTGGATGAGTACGCCGCGCGGCATATTTTTGTGCCGCTGAAGATGACGCATACGCGGTTTGTGCCTCCCTCGACGTGGCGCACGAAGATCGCGCCCACGCAGTATGACGAACATGAGCACATGCTGCGTGGGGTGGTGCACGATCCAACGGCGCGGCGAATGGACGGCGTGGCAGGGCAGGCCGGATTATTTTCGACAGGCGACGATCTGGCAAAATTTGCCCAGGCTTTGTTGAATGGGGGCGGAGGAATTTTGTCGCCGCTATCGGTGGAGAAAATGACGCGGCCGGAACAGCCTCCGTCGGCGCCAGTGCTGCGCGGGTTTGGCTGGGACATTGATTCTCCGTTCTCGTCGAACCGCGGGGATCTGCTGCCTGTTGGAGGGTATGGGCATACGGGGTTCACGGGAACATCGATGTGGATCGATCCGACGACACAGAGTTACATCATTCTTCTGACGAATGCGGTGCATCCACGGGGGAAGACCAATGCGATCGCTTTGCGCTCGAAAGTGGCGACGGCAGTGGCGGCGGCGCTGCCGCTGACTACCAGCGAGAAAGAGGCTTTGCGCTGGGAAAGTATCACCGGTTACAACGAAGCGCAGAGCGCGGCGCGGCGCATGAGCACGCGCAATGGCAGCGTGAAGTCCGGAATTGATGTGATCGAGGGGCACGGATTCGATGTGCTGCAGCTTGCCGGCCGCAAGAAGCGGATCGGGCTGGTGACCAACCAGACGGGAGTGGACGCGGACGGGCGGCGGACGATTGATGTGCTGGCGCAGGCTGCGGGAGTTTCGCTCAATGCGATCTTCAGTCCGGAGCACGGAGTTACGGGGACCCTGGATACGACCGACGTTACGAACACTAAGGATGCGGCGACTGGGATTCCGGTGTACAGCGTGTATGGCGCGACGGATGCGGCGCGGCGTCCTCGGGCGGATGTGATGAAGTCGTTGGACGCGGTGGTGATTGATATTCAGGATGCGGGGGTCCGATTTTATACCTATGAAACCACCCTGGGATATTTTCTGGAAGCTGCGGCGACGGCGGGAGTTGAGGTGATCGTGCTCGACCGGCCTGATCCGATCACGGGATCGTTTGTGCAGGGTCCGGTGGCGGACGCGGGGCACGAGAGCTTCACGAATTACTGGACGGTCCCGGTGCGGCATGGAATGACTTTGGGCGAACTGGCGAAGATGTTTAACGTGGAGCGGAATATCAACGCCAAGCTGACGATTGTGCCGATGGAAGGCTGGCAGCGCGGAGACTGGTTTGATTCGACGGGGCTGGCATGGGTGAATCCGTCGCCGAACTTGCGCAGCCTGACCGAAGCCGCGCTGTATCCCGGAGTGGCGCTGATTGAGGGTACGAATGTTTCCGTTGGGCGCGGGACGGATACACCCTTCGAGCTCGTAGGCGCGCCGTGGATCAAGAGCCGGGAACTGGCCGCTTACTTGAACGGGCGCGGGATTGCCGGAGTGCGGTTCGTACCGGTGACGTTCACGCCTACGGCTAGTGTTTACAGCGGGCAGAAATGCGAGGGAGTGAATGTAGTTCTGACCGAGCGAAACGCGCTGGATGCGCCGGAGTTAGGCATCGAATTGGCGGCGGCCTTACGAAAACTGTATCCTGTCGATTTCAAGCCGGAGCGCATGATGGAGTTGCTGGTGAATCAGGCGGCTTACGACGGATTGGTGGCGGGCCGTGATCCGCGGCGGATTGCGCAGGATTGGCAGGAGGAGCTGGAGAAGTTCCAGTTGGGGCGGCAGAAATACTTGATCTATAAGTGATTCCCGTTGGAATATGTGAGGAGCGGATCGAAGAATGAAACTTAAAATACTCGCTGTGCTGACGATGTGGGCCGCCATCTCCCCAGTGCTCGCAAGCGCCTGGCTGGGAAGCCCGACTCCGCCCGGACGCCAAGCCGAAGAGAAACCGCCGACGGACCCTTCCACAGCAGCCCTCGAATACAAGAACACCAAGTACGGTTTCAGTTTTTCCCTACCTGCAGGATGGAAAGGTTACAAGATCGTCGCGGAGAAGTGGGAAGGCAGCGATACGCGAAAGGGCGACGTGGAGCGCGGGCCGTTGATCTACATCAGACATCCCGATTGGACTAAAGAGAAACCGCGGCAAGACATTCCTATCATGGTCTTCACCGTTGAGCAGTGGGATTCAGTTCAGCAGGGCAATTATCTAGTCAACGCGGCGCCGATCGCTCCCAACGAGCTGGGACGCAACCGCAAGTACGTATTTGCCCTGCCTCCTCGCGCCAACTATGCCGATCTGGCGGGAGTGGAAGAAGTGGACGATATTCTGCGGCATGGCCCGCTCCACCCGTTCTGGTCGAAATGATCGTCTTGACTACTTCCACCCGTACTCCCTACGCTAGGTATTGCCCTTGGATGACCCGAGCGAGAGGGGCAGCATCCTAGCGGCTGAGCGTGATATTCTCTGTTGAATTGCTGATGGAGGTCTATGATGCGCGTTGCGTGGACTCTCTTGCTGTTATCGGGGATGGCGTTGGGTCAAACGGCGGACACGCCGAAGCCGGAGAATGCGGCTCCCAGTTCCATACCAGCCGCACCTGCGGCAACTCCTGCGCCGGCAGCGGCTTCCGATCCGAATGCATTTACCATTCCGGCGGGGACCAAAATCCCTTTGTCTCTGAAGCAGGCAATCTCTACCAAGAACGCGCGCGAGGGTGATGCGGTTTATGCCGAGACGGCATTTCCATTCGTCGTTGACAACCGCGTGATTGTGCCAGAGGGGTCTTATATCCAGGGCAAGATTGCGCATGTGGAGCGCGCCGGGCACGGGAAGGGGCGAGCCGAAATTCTGATGCACTTCACTTCCATGATTTATCCCAGCGGATACACGGTGATGCTGCCGGCGTCAGTGGAGAACACGCCGGGGGCGGATAATAAATCCGTGAAGGATTCGGAAGGCACCATTCAGCAGGACAGCGATACCGGAAAAAAAGTTGAAGACGCGGCCAAGGGTGGCGTATACGGCACCATGGGTGGCGCGACGGCCGGGGGGTTGGCCACCGGCGGGTTGAACGGAGCGCGGGTGGGAGCGGGCGTGGGAGCCGTGGCAGGCATCGGGTGGGCGCTGCTCAAGCGCGGCAATGATGTGAAGCTGGACGTGGGAACGTCGATCGAGATGGAGATTCAGCGTCCGATCACGGTGGATGCGCGCCGCATCGCCGTCGCGAGGGCGACGCCTTAGCCGCGCCGGCTCGCCGCAGTCAGGTGTTCCGGTTCCGATCTCCGGTTAGCCTCGGAATGTTTTCTCACTTCAAATTAAAAAGCGCGTTCACGTGCGCCGTCACTGTTACGTTTTGAGGCGTGAATTCCTCGGTGGGGGCGGGCACTGCGCCGGCCACGGCGGACATCGCTCGTGCCATGCGCGGGACCGGCATGCGCTGGTTGTCGAAGGTATCGACCGAAGCGTAGGAAAGCTCTCCTAAAGCACGCCCGCTCGCACGGGCGACGGTCTCGGCGGAGTTGCGGGCGCGACGGTACGCATCTTCCACAGCTTTGTTCTTGGCATCGTCGATATTCTCCAGTGTGTAGTTCAGCGTCTGGCGTTCGCTCACGTTGGCGTCGGCGAGTTGCTGGGTGATCGGACCAATCTTCGAAAAATCCTTCAGCCTGAGTGTCACATCGGTGATGACGCGGTAGCCAATGACCGTTTGCTTTGCATTTTTAAAGTCAAACATAGGCTGAACCGAGAAGAATCCGATTGTGGCGGCTTTGGGCTCGATGCCGTTGGCCCGCAGCACCTGGCGAACCTGCTCGGCATCTTTGGAGGCGTGCTGGTAGGCCGCCTGAGCACTGTCCTCCCGCACGGATATGTTGAACTGAATGACGGCGGTGTCGGGAGCCGACTCGAACTTTCCATCGGCACCGGCATAAACAGAATTAGGAAGCGCGGTGACGGCGGGATGCTCTTGCGCAAGGCATGCGGCGGTTACGAGCAGGATGAAGAGCGCCACAAAACAAGCTGCCGATTTCATGAACTACCTCCAGATGACTACCACGGCTGGCTCCGGTTCTTTCCAATTGTAAGTCGAAGGACAGGCTGCTGGTCTAAGAAAGCCGGTATGGCTATACATTGCAGAGCAAACGGGGCTTTAGCGCCGCGATAAGGAACGTAGGACGAAGCGGCTAGGAAGCACCCTTGGCATTGGTGGAGTAGCTGATGGGGTAATTCTGGGCGTTGATCTCGCGGCGAACATATTCAAAGATGTCATCGGGCATCTTCAGAAAGACCTCTACCACCTCGGGATCAAACTGGCGGCCTGACCAGTCCTGGATTTCCTTGCGAGCTTCGCCGAGAGATCTGGCCGGACGATAAGGGCGGTCGGAGATGATGGCATCGAGAGTATCGGCGACCGAGAAAATGCGCGCGCCCAGGGGAATTTCCGTGCCCTTCAGACCGCGGGGATAGCCGGAGCCGTCGAAGTGTTCCTGGTGAGAGTAAACAATCTCGCAGGCTTCGGCGAGGAACGGGATCTTCTTGAGCATCTGGTAGCCGTGATAGCAATGCTCGCGCATGATCACTTTTTCCTCTTCGTCCAGCTTTCCTGGCTTCAGGAGGATGCGATCAGGGATCGCCATTTTGCCAATATCGTGAAGAAAAGCGCCGCGGGCAATCACATCGATGTGCTCGCGGGGCAAACCCATGGCGCGGGCGATCGCCATGGTGAAAGCGGTCACGCGCTTGGAGTGGCCTTCGGTCTCGCGGTCCTTAAGGTCGAGTGCGTCCCCCAAAGCCTGCAGCGTAGTGTCGTAGGAGCGCTCCAGGTCGGCCATGGCAGCCTGCAGTTGGTCGGTGCGGGCTTCGACCAGCGACTCCAGATTGGTTTGATAAGTCCGGTTTTCGACTTTGAGTCGCCGGTTCTCCAGCGACCGCCCCACCGCATTGAGTAACTGTTCTCGCTCGAACGGTTTGAGCAGGTAGTCGTAGGCCCCATTTCGAATGGCA
>Ga0182015_10000072_pt1 | contig 128451 bp, 128 predicted proteins | sample 712P3MmetaG_FD_120478 | JGI IMG/M metagenome (GOLD analysis project Ga0182015, IMG submission 120478) | Permafrost microbial communities from Stordalen Mire, Sweden - 712P3M metaG | ecosystem: Environmental > Terrestrial > Soil > Wetlands > Permafrost | place: Sweden: Stordalen | collected...
ACCAGCGCCGTAGGCGCGACATAAGTTCAGTTGACGCCCCAGCCGTATGCCGTGGTCGTTATTCGTGTTCTTTATCCGTGGACTTTGTTCTTGCGGGTGCCGCACTCTTTGCCGGCTTTGCAAAGGGTGCGCGACTGTAGCCCCGGCACCGAACTAGATCATCGTTACGCGCACCCCCTTCTCATTCCGTACAGTTAGTACCGGTCCTGTCCCTCGCCTGTCCTTCCGCTCACTATTCCTGAAAACGCTCGCCTGTTAACGTGAGACGGGAATCAACCAAATGAAAACATCTCGGAAATTACGCCACCATGAAAGGGCGATAAAGACCCTACGAATCCGCACTTCTTTAGGCCGACTCTGCCCTCACGGCATCGTAATTCTGAGCGACGGCTTCATGGCACGCGACCAAAATCTTCGACCCGAAAATCCGGCCCCAGCCCAAAACGTCCGGCATCTCCGATCTAAAACCTCAGTTTATTCCCCAATTTCTAATCGTCACTCCGGCCGATTAGAATTCGCCGTAACTCACGGAAAACAAAGACCCGAGCCAAATTCTAATCGTCATTTTTAAGGAGCTTTTCAGGGTGCTTTTTGAGAATTTGCCTCAATGCGCGACGCAGCACGCAGCAAACGAGGCTACAAGCGCCACGGCGAGCCGCGCTCGCTTCCCCGAACCGCGCCGGCAGCGCGGACAATAGGCCGCTCGCCATTGGGACACGGTCGCCCTTCGTGCCCAACCAAAAGATGCTTCAAAAAAGCGTCGATTTTCTCGTGCTGCCCGCGGCTCAGTTCCGAATCCTGATAAAAAGACAAGTCTCGGCTCCAACGAATATTCATAGCCTCAACAATCGCGGCCACAGCTTCTTGCCTCAATCGAGCGTGCTCTTCGCATGGAACTGGCACCGTCACGGCGCGCAATTCTACCTGTCTTCCAATCCAGTACAACGGTACTTCGGTACTATCGCTCCGCCTCTACAAAAACCCTTCGCATGGAGTTATGATGCCTCGCTCGCACAGGGGGAAATTTTGAAAACGTCACTACTAATATTGGCGGTGCTCTGTCTGTTCCACACGTCCGCCACATCGGCCCAGACCGCGAATTCCGCGGGCCCACCCGCACCGGACGGCGCAGCTCACGAGTTGCGCACGCAAAATGTCACCACCCAGGTGACCGCCATTAAGGCCGGCCGCCTCATAGACGTTGACGCTGGAACGGTGCTGAACGATCAAATAATCCTGATCAACGACAATCGCATCCTGGCCGTAGGCAAAGCCCTGACGATTCCTTCCGGTGCGCGACTGATCGACCTCTCAGCCATGACCGTGCTCCCCGGCCTCATCGATTGCCACACGCATCTCGCCGACGGTGCACGCGATCCCAGCGGAGATCCTCTTTCATACTTGAAAAAGACGGCGGCGGAAGTCGCACTCGAGTCCGTCCCTAACGCCAGGGCGACGCTCGAATCGGGATTCACCACCGTGCGGGATGTCGGCGTATATCGAGCTCTCAACGATGTGGCCCTCCGCGACGCCATCGCACGCGGTGACATTCCCGGCCCTCGCATGTACGTGGCAGGCGCCTACGTCACCATCACAGGCGGTGCCGGAGCACTCACCGGCGCTGCTCCGGACATCCAATTGCCCTGGGATTTACATTACGGCCAGGCTGATAGCCCCTGGGGAGTTCGCGCTGTAATTCGCAAACTCGCCAACAACGGTGTCGATCACATAAAAATTCTTTCCTCCGGCGCGGTGCTGGAACATGGCAGCAATCCCAATTCTCAGGAATTCACCATGGAGGAACTGCAGGCCGCCGTCGAAGAAGCCCACGCATTCGGTCTTCGCGTCGAAGCCCACGCGCATTCCACGCAAGGGATCAAGAATGCGATCCGTGCGGGGGTCGCCTCCGTTGAACATGCCACCATGATCGATGACGAAGGCATCGCTTTGGCCAAGCAGCGCGGCACATACCTGGACATGGACATCTACGACGAGGAATGTATCGAAGAAGACGCAAAACATGGAGCGATCCCGCCGGATTTCGTGCAACACGACGCACAACTCGGCCAGATCCAGCGCGACAATTTCCGCAAAGCGGTTCAGGCTGGCGTCAAGCTATCGTTCGGCACCGACGCAGGTGTCTGTCCCTATGATCAGGCCGCGCATCAGTTCGCATTCATGGTCAAATACGGAATGACGCCGATGCAGGCCATCCAGGCAGCCACCAGCTCCGCCGCCGATTTGCTCGGCCACAGTGACTTGCTCGGCTCAATCAAACCAGGCAAATATGCGGACATCATCGCGGTCGCAAGCGATCCGCTGCGAGACGTCCGGGCGCTGGAAACAGTCGGCTTCGTAATGAAAGACGGCAAAGTATTCAAACAAGTTCCGGGGTTGCAATGATTCTCTACGCGCAACTCCATCTATGGATTTGTGCTTAAAGTCGGACTGGCGGAAGAATTAATCGGCGGTATTCAAACGCGCTCGCGGAGACAGATTCAAAACTCTCGGATCCCGCAAGCCGCGGGTCCGCACCATATGATGACGTTCGTAGAAATGTTTTTTCGCGCGCCGTCCCCAGGCTCGCACAAAATAATAATTCAGCGTCCCCCCAATGCCGGAACTCAACAGCGGAATCAACCGCCCCGTCCATTTCTCCGCGACTTCGGCACCGACGCGCATCGCGATGCGATCGATAATTCTAGGGACGATGCGCTCCACCGCTTGCTTCTCCACGAAATCGCGCCCCAGATCCAAACCCGCGGCGCTCGCGGCCGCCAGCCACAATTCCGTTACTTCATCCTCGTTCTTATATTCAAATCCATAAATCAAACTAAGCTTCTGCAACATGCGCACCGTGATCGCCGACAAAATTCCAGCGTCCGGCAAGATAGTCAGCATTCCGCCCAGACCCAACCCGGCCCCTTCAAACGCCGCAGTGCGCATGGAGGATCGAATCACGCGGTCCGCATGTCGGTCAATCTCGGACTCCGCGATATTAAACATGTCAGACCAGGTCTGAATCGGCAGGCGGTTCGCTTTGCGGAATTTCTTCAGGTACGTTTCCGGATCGACCTGCACGCCATTATATGCACGGCGAAATCCTGATCGAATAGACGACTGGAACACATTGGCGACAAGGCTGGTTTTTGGCCGTCGAGGCATATCGGATGGCTCCTGCCTCTAAAAGATTGCGCGTTAATCCCACGCCCGTCAACCTGAGAATAGCAAAAATTGATCGGTAGGCTTCCGACGTTCGCATCGGCTCTAAATCGAAATAACGACGAGGCACCTATATAGGATTCGCGCTGCTCCTAATGAGTACACGGTTTGTACGCTGGAATGAGGATTGTCCCTGTGTCCATGGAATTGTTTGGCTGGGTTCATAAGCGGCCCAAACGGCTGCAACGCCGGCGCGAGAATGAGCTAGGATCCCCTATCTGAAATTCTAAACGCAAAAACGCCCACTTACTCGACGCGAAATGCTTCAGGTAGTTGCGGTCGGTTCGGCTACCAAATGAACTTCGCCCCAAGCTGAATGTGCCGCGATCCCCCTGAACCTATCACCGGATTCGAAGACGCCACGTCAGGCGTGAATGACGGTGTGCCCAGAGCGAACGGGTTCGACAGATCGTTGTTCAACGTGAACACATCAAAATTGGGATGATTCAAAATATTGAAACATTCCCAGCGCAATTGAAGTTTCAACCGCTCATTCAGTTTGAACATCTTCGAAACCGAAAAATCCCAGTTCTTGAATGTCGGTCCGCGGAAAATATTGCGGCCCATATCGCCGAAGGCTCCATACGGGGGCGGAGTGATCGCGGTGCTTCCCGATACGAAGCAACCGAGGTTGGCCAGCTGATTCACCGCGGCTTGATTGCCGCCCGCAGCGCTGATGCACTGCTGATTGCCGCCGGTGACATTGCCGTTCATATCCGTGGTGAACGCTGATGCAGGCACGTAGGGAATCGGAGTGGTGGGATTCCAATGAATATTGCTCGCTGGGCCGGTAATATTCCAGCGATCGTCGTACTCGCCGGTGAGGCTGATGTCGTCGCCGAAATCAATCAGCGAAAAGGGTTCGCCGCCTTCGAGCATCGCAACGCTGGTGATTTCCCACCCCTGCAGTAACTGCCACTTGGATGGTACAGACGGTATGTCGTACGTCATTGCCAGAGTGAATCGGTTGCGGATGTCAAAATCACTGTTCCCCCGCTCCGCTCCGTAATCGAGGCTGTTCTGCGGTACGCTGGCCAGATTATTGGAGGCGGTATCGATGGCGTGCGCGTATGTGTACCCTGCCAACAGGTAGAGGCCATGCGCATACCGTTTCGTGAAGGTTACTTGCAGGGAGTTGTAAATCGAACGGGACAGGTTGCTCAAATAATCGAGCTGCCCGATCGTAGGGAAACAGGGACCGCCAGTTCCAACACCCACGGGAGCCGGACAATTTGTCACCAGTGGACGCCCCACCGTTTCTGACCCGTCGTCCAGCAGCGGATTCACCTGGTTGATATCTTGCACGCTATAAAGATTCACGCCTTTATTTGCCACGTATGCGACCTGCAACATCGCCGTTGACGTCAGCGCTTGTTGCACATTCAAGTTCCAATTCGCCACGTAGGGCGTCTTCAATTTTTGGTTGGTGGCGAAAATATTGCATTGCAGCGATTCCGTGCAGGTGGCCACGGACTCGCTCGGAAAAATCGCCGGTCCCGTCAAATTCCAATTCAAAAAACTGGGATCATCCGAGACTTCCAGAAAGGAATTGATCGTGCCGTTCCCCGGAGGTAGACTTGGGAAAATCGTGGGGTTCAAGTTCAAGCCGCCGCCATTAAACATGAATGTGCGAATCGATGGCTCATCGAAGATAAGTCCTCCACCCGCGCGCAGTACAGTTCGTCCGGTGCCGAAGATATCCCAAGCCACGCCAATTCGCGGGGATACGTTGTTGTAATTCGCGGGATAAGGAGAACCAATTCCCCTTCCCACTTGAACGATGCCCTCCGTCGGCACGTAGTTCGCCAAAAGATTGCGAGAGTCCTGAATAGGTTTGGTAATGTCATACCGGAGTCCTAGAACCAAGGTAACACGCGGCGTAATCCGGTAATCGTCCTGAACGAAAAGACCGAACGACCGTAAATTAATCTTACGAGCCGGGTCGCCGTACAAAAGCTGCCAGCGCGTCGGATCACCCGCGACGAAATCCTCGAGCGTATCGAAATCCACACGTCCGCGGCCTTCGCTAGCCCGATAGTAATTAACGGCACCGTCGCTGAAGTCTCCTCCGAATCGAATACTATGCTTCCCGATAGTGTGCGACGCGGTGTCGGATATCACATTCGTCTGGCTGGGCGTCGTGAACAACGGATTGTTTGAATGTCCCCCCATATAGTCGAAAGTGAAATACCCTGGATTGATGCGTGGGAATCCGAACTCCCTCGGATCGGTGACGCCGGTATTCAAGCTGTAGGCAGTGGGATTGACGTTGTGATCCACTGGCAATATCGCTTCGTTGAACCGGTTATAGCTGAATCGCAGTTCGTTCACCCAGGTCGAGTTCGGCGTCCACGACCAACCCACACCAAATATCTGGGTAATGGGGCTCGCAGTGGATAGCCATTCGGGACGCAAAGGGTCGGCGTCCTCCTCCACCAGGTTCGTGTTGCTGTAAATAAACCGCGCATTCAAAGAGTTATGGGAATTTATGTAGTAATCCGTCTTGGCGACGATATTGTCGCCGCGGTTCGTATTGTTGAAATCGAAATCGACCAGCGCAGGATCGGTCTGGCTCGCGGTGAAACCCGGATTCGGCAGAAATAACCCGGTGCCGTTTGCGCCTCCGGTCGACAATTTTAGGCTCAGCGGATTGCAGTTAGGAGCGCAGCCATTCCGCGCATCGACGATGCTGAAATCGGAGGGCACAGCTCCCAGCGCGGCAAGTTGCGCGGTATACGGAACCAACGACACGGTGACAGGACTATCCACATCTGCCGGATTTCCCACCTTGTCGCGAATTCCCTGGTAATTAACAAAATAAAACCACTTATCTTTCTTGATCGGACCGCCCAGTGATGCCCCGAACATGTGCATCAACAATGCCGGCACGGGATCGGGCGCCGGCGCGAACCAGTTCCGGGCGTCGAACGCGCTATTGCGGTGGAAATAATACGCAGAGCCGTGAATATCATTTGTCCCAGATTTGATTCCAACGTTCATCACTACGCCGGGTTTGAGACCGTAATCCGCCGAGGGGCTTTCCTGCGTATTGAACTCCTGGATCGAATCCAGCGGCAGGAAACTGGCCGGCGTCCCCTGGATGCCCGCCTCGTTCATCACGCCTTCGCCGTAATAAGCGTCGTTGCCAATCGCGCCGTCGATAAAAAAATTGTTCTCATCCGGACGGTTACCGTTCGAAGTGATCGACTGAAAGCCGCCGCCTGGAGTGCGCTGCACGCCAGGGTGCAGCATGATCAGATTCTGAAAATCTCCGCCCTGCACTGGAAGATCGTTGATGGCTTTGTTCGATAGCACGCCCTGCAAGGTGGTCTCGGTGGTGTCCGTCATCGTGGATTGCTCGTTCACTTCTACGCTCTGCGACACCGCGCCCGGCTGCAGTTTCAAATCGACGCGCACGTCTCTGCCTACTTCGAGCAAAATCGGAGTGCTCCGATCGATTTTGAAACCGCTGGCTTCGGCGATCACGACGTAATTTCCCGGTTCAAGATTGGGCGCAACATACTCACCCGCATCGTTCGTCGTCAGCACCCGCACTGTTTGCGTGTCGACGTTGGTCACCGTCACCTTGGCTCCCACCACCACCGCAGCTGAGGAATCGCGCACTGTTCCCAGCACGCGGCCCTCGTTGGTCTGGGCTGCAACACGAGTTGCAAACAGAACCAGGGCCATGAGCCAAAACCCTGCAAATCGGACACGATGCATCGCAGTCTCCTCGTCGTGAAACACTCAGCTCCACACATTTCGGCTGATCAGTTGGGTAAGGGTTGTACGAAAGAAAATTAAAAATCAGATGAAGCTCTGCGATCAATAGCGGTATGGAAATGAGGATTATAATCCTGCGGCGAGCTTCCCCAAATCGATCAGGCAATTCGGCGAAAGATTGGCGGAGGTGTACACCGCAAGTCGAACTTTAATCCCGGGCCTTATTTTTTCCCACCCCATAGTTGCAATCTGTATGGGCGGAACTTAGTTCAGTGTAGAGACGGTGTCAATCTACTTCTCGTCCTTTTCACGATTTTTGGAAAATCAAATTCAGCGCTTGCGCCTCGTGCCCGCCTTTGTCATATACTGCGCGCCGAGATGACTTCGACTGTAACCGCAAAAATCCGTATTGTAGCCCTCCTCATTGCGTGCACTCCTCTGGCATCTGCATCGCAAACGGTGAAAGGCGAGGGGTATGCGTCATACACCGCGGTGGCACCCGATCCTAAACCACAGCGACCGCCAAATTTCGTAGGAATTCTGCTCGGCGGTCACGGTGACGTGGACGAAGCCACGCGCATTTTCTGCCAGCATTCTGGCGGCGGCGAGTTGCTGGTGCTGCGCGCAAGCTACGCTGATGAATACAATGCTGAATTTCAGTCTGCGTGCCCTCAAAACGGTGTCACCACCCTCGTGATTACTTCGCGCGACGGCGCAACGCCTTCCTTTGTGGTGGACAAAATCCGCAATGCGCACGCGATTTTCATAGCGGGCGGCGATCAGTCCAATTACATACGTTTCTGGACCGGCAATCCCGTGCAGGAAGAAATCAACAGGGCCGTTGCGCGAGGCGTTCCCCTCGCCGGTATCAGCGCTGGCCTCGCGGTCCAAGGTGAATTTGTTTTTTCCTCGATGATTGACACAATTACCAGCCCCGAAGCGCTGGCCAATCCCTATGGACCGATCGTTACCCTGAGCCGCGATTTTCTTTCCATTCCGATCCTGAAAGGGATCATAACTGACAGCCATTTTTCACAACGCGAACGCATGGGCCGGTCAATCGTGTTTATGTCTCGAATCGTTCAGGACGGCTGGGCGAACTCGGTGCATGGAATCGGTGTGGATGAAACGACCGCGGTAATTGTAGACGCCGATGGCAAAGCGCGCGTGCTGGGAAAAGGCGCGGCTTATTTCGTGACGCTCGATCACAGGCCGGAGCGCTGCGTTTACGGGGAGCCGCTCACAGTGCACGGGGTGAAAGTCGTAAAAGTGCAATCCGGTTCGGGAGCAAATTTCGATTTGAAATCCTGGACCAGCACGAGTGGTCAACCGTTAGAGGTAAACGTGATGGACGGCAAAATGAAGAGATCAGACGAATAGGTTCGTTTCTGCGTTTGCGGTCGCCAAAGCGAACGCGCCGCCCCACAAGTTCTATAGCGCTTGCACGGACGATTCTTGCAAACTTTTTTGGCCGCTCACAAACGGGTTGCCGCGCTCGAAAAAACGTAACTCCCGATGCGCTTCTTTGGTAATCCCAATGCGCACGCTAACGCCGATTTCGCCGGTCGGTGCGACAGCGCTCCCGAGCCAAAGTTTTCCCCCACCCACCAAATCCAATCCGTCGAGTTTTCGAGTAATCCGGAACGCCTCCGCCAGGCACCCGGGGCCTCGCGTCAGATTATTCAACCGTGTCGTGCAGCGATGCAACTTCATGCGTGCGATACCCTCCAGAGGTTGGATTGCGCGAAGCAGCACTCCCTCCCCGACGCCATCCCGTTCCCCTGAAACATTCAGCATGAAATGATTTCCGTAGATAAAATAAACATACGCATGCCCATGCTGCAGAAACAGCGAACGGTTTCGCGGGGTCATACCGCGAAAAGAATGCGCGGCAGCGTCCCCCACTACGTAGGCCTCAGTCTCCACGATACGTCCCGAAAGCCGCACGCGCGGTATATCGTGCACCAGGGTTTTTCCGATTAGGAAGCGGGCCAGCTTCACTGTCTCGACAGGAAGTTCATCGCGCGAAAGCCGTCGCACCACTCTATCTTTCATGCGTTAGCAAATCTCCCGACGCGCTCATCACGTCCACGGAGACGTGTTGAAGCCGCATATCTTTCATACTGGATTCACTGGCGCGCGCGAAAACTTTCTGTAGAATAACAACCCAGCGCGAAGCACCAGGAGCCACAAATGGACAACGACCTCACAACACGCGATCGCGCGTGGCCTACACTGCCCCTGGAGGCGTGGGCCGACACGCTCGCCACTCTCCACATGTGGACGCAGATCGTCGGCAAAGTGCGCTTGGCGCTGACACCATATATAAATCACTGGTGGGAAGTCCCGCTGTATGTCACGGCCAACGGCCTGACGACGTCACCAATTCCATACGACTCCGGAATATTCGAAATCAGCTTCGATTTCATCGACCACAAGCTCGATATCGCCACCAGCAGCGGCCAGCACCGCACAGTTTCACTTTACCACCGCACCGTGGCGGGTTTTTACCGTGAGTTTATGGAGCTTCTTCGCTCTCTGAATATCCAGGTGAAAATATGGCCGGTCCCAGTAGAAATTCAGAACCCCATCCGATTCGATCAAGACGTCACGCACTGCAAATACGATCCGGTCTACGCCAACCGGTTCTGGCAGATTCTCGCCACTCTCGATCCTATCTTCAAAGAATTTCGCGGCAGTTTCATTGGTAAGGCCAGCCCGGTCCATTTCTTCTGGGGCAGTTTCGACTTCGTGGTTACACGATTTTCTGGCCGCCGCGCTCTGGAGCGCACCGGCGCGGACAAAGTTACCAAGGAAGCGTACTCCCATGAGGTTTCGAGCGTTGGATGGTGGCCGGGCGGAGGCGAAGTTACTTCGCCGATGTTTTATTCCTACGCCGCCCCCGAGCCGCCAGGATTCAAGGAGCACCCGGTTCTTCCCATCGCCGCAACTTACAACACGCAGATGAATGAATATCTGCTGTCCTACGACAGCGTGCGCTCGGCTTCCGATCCCAAAGCAACATTGCTGAACTTTTGCCAAACTACTTACGAAGCTGCAGCAATTGCAGGCAAATGGGACCGCGAGTCGCTGGAACACCCCTTGAAATGAAAACCTTATCGCGCCATCAGCATATTTGCCGCGCGCCCTCGCCGTGCTTCGTTGACTTGCCGCGCCGGGCATCTCAAGATTTCCGCCTCCAGAATAGATAGCGCGCGAAGCTCGTAGAATGGGAGGAGCACCGTGGAAGATTGGCAGTATGCGCAGGCTGACCGCTCCGAAGAATTGGCCCAGAACCATTACTTCACGATGACCAAGCATCAGGACGGCAACGACATTCCATTCCGCATCACCGTGAAGGAATTTGCTGTAGCGCCCAAAGGTCAGCATCTGCGGTTCTTCGCCGAGGCCGACAGGCAGGTGAATCAAAGCACCGCCGGATTCGTCCCTTCGGGCTGGGGTGATTCGGTTCTAAAAGCTCTGGCCGATTGCATGCGTCTGATTCGCCAATTTCCGTCCGAAGGATAGCCACATGAACCTGTCCAAGAAACAAATCAAGCCGAGGGTCTGGGTGCTGGAAATGAGCGGACGCGTGAACATGGGCGCTGACTGCACTCGCATCGACAAGGAAGTGAATCATCACATTGAACATCAGGAAAACTCGATCATCTTCGATATGGCCGGAGTCGACCACATCGACAGCGCCGTCGTCGGCCAGATCGTAAAATCGTTCAGCAGGCTTAAAAAATCGGGCGGGACGCTGAGACTCGCTTCGCTAACGCCCATGGTCCAGGGCGTCCTGACCATGACTCAAGTGAGCAAGGTAATCGCTATTTACCCCACCACTGCTGCGGCTTCCGAAGGGCTTCCTCATAGCGATCAAGCGCAGGGCTGACGTCATGACTTCAAAGCACGGATCGGTTAAAAAAAAGAGCAAGAGCGATTTTCAAGCCGCGTTCCTCGGCCTCAAGAAAATTCTCAAAATCTATGAGCCCAATCTCCACGCGAAAACGGATAGCAACATCAGCTATTACCTCGAAACGCGCCAGCCGGGCCCAAACGGAAAACCCCAATTTTTCGGTGCGGCAATCATAAAAAAGAACTACGTCAGCCTTCATTTGATGGCACTGTATTGCTTTCCCGAGCTGTGCAAGGAGATCTCTCCTGGCTTGAAGAAACATATACAAGGCAAAGCGTGCTTCAACTTCACCGCGCCGGAACCGGAACTGTTCCTTGAGATCCAAGAGCTGGCCTCTGCCGGGCGAGACAAATTCCGAGAGCAGCGGCAGTCTTAATCGCCAGAATTTTGCGTTCTGACGTCTCTTTCCCTGTGCAAACACAGGACTTGTCACGCACCGTCAGTAATCTCCGCATCGGATAATGCCTAGTAGGAACCGCTAGTACCATCGCTCTATGGAAATTTGCATGCCAGTCCTCTACTGTTAAACAAGCGGGAAAGAAAGCTTTACGACCCGGAGGTTGTTCCATGGCGACGGCTGTTCACCCACCCAACGCCCCCGATTTCTCGGCGTCCTCCGCGACTGATTGCAAAAAGCCGCGCCGGCGCCACCGTCTGAAAGTGGCACTCCCGCTTCAGGTCCGCCCGTTTGATGCGCGCTATACCGATCTTGTGGATGTAGGCCAAGTAATTGATTTCAGTCGTGATGGTCTCTATTTCGCCAGCTGCATGCCGCATTATTTTGTGGGCATGCGCTTGCTCATGACGTTTCCGTTCGGCCAGAAAGCTTCGACTCGTAAGAAATTTCTAGGCGTGATTTTACGCATGGAAGATCGGGCCGACGGCAGCACGGGCGTGGCGGTACGTTTTTTGCTCTAGTGAATCGCGGTTCCCGTAATGGCGTCCAGCCACAATTTGTACTTTAGCAATCCGGCGCGCATTGCAGTCCGGATCTGGAACTAAAAAAGGAAACGACCATGTTTAGCTCTTCAAATGCGAACGGCGCTCAGACGCTGACAAAAACCGCCACGGAGCGTGAATCGGAGCGGCGGCTCGGCGAACGCCATACGTTTACGGCTTCGGCGGAGGTTATTGAGCTGGCTTCAGGGGCCCGCTTCAGCACGCGGACTACGGACCTCGGACCGGGAGGCTGCTTTGTCGACACCACCGTGCCCTTCCCGGTCGGTTCGAAGCTGCTCCTGACACTGCAGAAAGGCGACACCTCGTTTCAAAGTGAGGGGACTGTCGTTTACGCGCAACACGGCTTAGGTATGGGCATTGCTTTTAAGGATCATGACCCCGAACAACGCGTCGCTTTGGGCCAATGGCTCGCCGAAATCACAGGCAGGCGAATTATCGAGGAAATTGCCCGGCTCCCCCAGTCTCGCGGAACTGGTATCCAGAAGGGTTACCCAAGAAGCTTCCAACAAAGTCCTGATCGCGCCACTTTAGTCCGGCTGGTACAGCTCCTGATTGGTAAGGGAATCTTAACGGACGCGGAAGGAACCTCAGTCCTGCACGAGCCTGTTTTATAGGCTTATTGCCAGACCGGCCCGTTGCGACATCCGCTGCAGTCCCGATTTGGGCGGTTGTCACTGAACTGGGAAAAAATTGCAATACGGCTGTAACTTTTCTCGGGGTGGGGACAGCTAAGTCCTTTTGACTCCCCAAAACCCGATTCATTAGAGCATGGCCCATTACTTGCAGAACCCCAGTGGGGGTGCACGATGGGCGAGCGCAGAAAGGCACGAAGATACGAGGTTTACTTGCCCGTCCAGGTGTGTTTGGCCAAGCATCGCCCGATCGAATTTCACACTGGGCAGCTTCGGGACGTTTCCCGAACCGGCATATTCTTCCATTCTGATGTCCCCATTGACTCTGGGGCCGGCCTTGAACTTACCTTTTCATTGCCTGCCGAACGCGAACGTGGGACGTCTGTATTGGTCCGCGCGAGCGCAAAAACGCTTCGCACCTCAGAATTGCCCGGTGAACCTACCCCAGTCTACGGCGTTGCGGCGGCGATTGACCGCATCGATTTCGTTCGTCCAGTAGTTTCGAGCGCAGCTTAGTCTCGAATTAGCTGTCCCCTCGTCCGTTCCCCCCCCCGAAAATTCATCGCTCGCTCAAGCCCACAGTCGTGCGGTTACAATTGATCCGCCTTGCCGTACTGTGATGGACGCTATCCATGTTGAATGCTTTCGAAACAGCCCGCGTCATCGAGTTTGAACGCGAGTTACTTCGCCAATTATGCGGGCCTGAAACAGATATCTCGTCTTCTTCAGGCGAGTCGCAGTGTCGCGCAAGGATCATTGCGAGTTTGCGAAATCATAAATGGCGTGATCCGGAACATCGCATCGTTTTCGAGGCGCTGGAGAAATTACCAGGCGGCAATTCCTACTGCTTGCAGCAGCGGCTACCGGCACAAGCGACGCGAATGGGCTTCCCCGACGTGAACTGGCAAATATATTTCGGGGGCGCGAGCGCATGGGTCGATACGGAAACGGCGGACAAGAACAATGCGGCCATCGAATCGCTGGTCGCAAATTTGCTCGCTGCATGCCGAGAAACGGCACTATGAACCCCCGCACGCTGCGCCTGTTCTCAATTGCCGATGTTACGTTATTCCCCGCTTTCATTCTGGGGTTCATTTGGCAATTGCAATTCACAGCGCGCTGGACCTGGGTCATTTTCATTTTGTGGATTGTAATGAGTTTCGCTCTGCATAGCGACACACCCAAAACCATCGGTTGGCGCGCCGATAATCTCGGAACAGCTTCACAATATGCCGGCATACTGATCGGCATCGCGCTGGCCGGGCTAATCGTAATCGGCCTGGCGCTTCGATTCGCGCTAGGAGCGGCTTTCGCATCAACATCGCCGCATCTTCTGCCGCCGAATCTGATTTCCTGGCACCCGCTGTGGGGCTATTTCGCGTTCTGCGTGCTGCAGCAGGTCGCGCTCAATTCGCTGGTTCACAATCGAATGATGTCTCTGGTGCAAAACGAATGGACCAGTGCGGCATTGACCGGTGTGATCTTCGCAGCCTGCCACTGGCCAAACCCGGTTCTGGTGCCATTGACGTTCATCGGCGGCGCTACCCTGGCGTGGCTCTTCGGCCGCCATCGCAACATCATTCCACTAGCCATCGGCCAAGCCATACTAGGCTCACTTATTTTTTGGACGTTCCCGGTAGCTTGGCACCACCATATGCGAGTCGGCCCGGGATACTACGGTGGTTAAACGAATCGCGAGCTTGCCTGAAGTCTCACTGCGCGTCCGGAAGCGAATACTCGAAATCGTATGAATGCTTCCCCGCGGCAATGTTTATCGTCATTTTGCCGGTGATCCCAACCAATTGGCCGGTGCCCGAATCCGGCACGACGATAATCGATTGCTGAGCCGCGCCGCGAGTCAACGTACCGCTGTGCTGCAACACGAAGCTGCCACTGCGCCCCTTCACTGATCCGGTAATCCTCTCGATAGCGACGTAACCCGCGGAGCCTTTCACATCAGTCCCAGCCGTCAACATCTGTCCCTTGGAGTTCCCTTCCAGGTCACCGTGAAATTGCTTATCAATCGACATCCGCGCCAGAGTCGAGCCCTCGGCCTTATCCTCCGGCGGTTGCGGAGCCAGCTTCACGTCAAACGTTCCAGTTGCACGCATGGTCATAGGCACCTCGTTCTGAACGAAATTTTCAGCCGCGCTAAATGCATACGCGCGAGCCGCGAATTCAGGCACATCAAACACAATGAGTAGGCTCGAGCCAATCAACAGAAAGCGCTGAAGAATATATCGGCACGATCTTCCGGCCTCAATCGGTACACGAACCCGCTTCTTCATATCTTCTCCACTGTGCAATCGCGCGTGTTCTACCGGCAGTGGCGTTCAATCGAAATGCTTGGCCCATTTTTATTTGGAAGCCGCCGGGGTCAGCCCAAACGCGCGCGATTGAAATTCGACAGACGCGGGTAAATGTTCGGCGAAGTATGTCCAGTCGTGGCCACCGGGATAAAGATGAAACTCGTTCGGAATGCCCCTCGCATCCAGCAGGTCGTGGAATTGTTGCGCTCCGCGATTGAATCCATAATCGTCGTCGGTACCACAATCGAAGTAAATCTGTAATCCCACAGGACGCGGCCCTTTGCGCACGATGGTGAAGGGGCTTTCGCGTTCCCAGAAGGCCGGATCGACAGTCGCGCCAAACTCTGGTGGCAGCTTTTCAATCAACGCCGCGCTGTGGGCGCTCACCGCGGCAAACAAATTCGGATAGAGAAGACCGAACCGCAACGCACCGTAGCCGCCCATGGAAATCCCCGTAATCCCACGCGACTTTCGTTCAGCGCGAATCCGGTAATGGCTCTCGATATACGGAATAAACTCGCGAATGAAGAAATCCTCGTAGCGATCGTGCCCATCTTTTGAATTGATATAAAAGGTGCGCTCGGCATTCGGAGTCACGACGAGAAACTCGCCGATTTTCTGCTGGGCGCGCAAGTCCTGGATCAGGTTCATTCCGCCGGAGCTAATCACAAACTGTTCGTTGCCGCCGATTCCGTGCAGAAAATACAGCACCGGGTACGTGGCTGTCGTGTCGCTATCGTAATTCGAAGGAAGAACTACGCAGTACGCTACAGAACGCCGGAGAATTTTACTCGAAACTGCACGGCACTCGGCGCGCCCGGGTCCTGCGGCTCGCGTTGTGATCGGGGACGAAACCGAAATGAGTCCAAGTAACGTAATCGCGAAAACCAACGCCCTGTAGCGGGCGCTATTCATACCGGAGCGCCTCGACCGGATTCAGCCGCGCCGCGCGAGCGGCGGGATAAATCCCCGCGGCGAGGCTTACCACAAACGAAAACGCAATCGCCGCCCCTACCATCCACCACGGCACAGAAGACAAATCGATCGGGGGCAACTGCTGGCGCGCCAAATATGCATTAGTTCCGAACGTGACAGCGCGTCCGATCATCCAGCCAAGAACGACGCCAAAAATTCCGCCGACCAAACCCATCGCTCCAGCCTCGACAAAGAACAGCCGGCGAACATCGCGGTCAGCTGCGCCCAACGCCTTTAGTATACCGATCTCGCGGCGGCGTTCTAGGATAGCCATCACTAGCGTGTTGATGATACCGAGCGACGCGACTGTAAGGGCCAGGCTGCCAAAGATTCCGAGTAATCCGTCAAACACAGTGAAAAAGAGCTGCAAATTCTTGGTGGCGTCCAGGATGGAAAAAGTCCCGAAGCCCATGGCCTTGATTTCGTCCTCCACGCTTTGCACCACTTTCGGACTGGTCACGCGCACCGTCAGACTCTCGTAGCTGGGCTTATCCGAATCGCCACGCAACATGTCGCGCAAATCGGTGGGCTGAGCGATCCTCAGCTTCTGCGCAATTTGCAGCGGAATCAATAAACGCCCCCGCCCAATGCCACCAAACCCCGCAGCCGGCTCGGTTTCCACGATGCCAATGACTCGCAGCTTCAGCTCCCGCGGAATAATTGAGATGCCGGGCGCGGGTTCCCCAGCATCGGCGCCCGCTGCTGCGGCTGGTTTCGCTCTACCGGGCGCTGCAAACGGATTGGGCATTCCCGCCGAGCCGCCAGCCATTCCATTCGCGGGAAGCGCTTGCCGTTCGGCATAGCGCAACGTGATTTCTTTGCCGATCAGCGAATCCGGGGTTTTCGATAGGTCCTTCGCCAGTTCGATCTGCAGGATCGCTTCATCTGCATCCGTGCTCGAAAAAAACGATCCCTTCATTCCGTCAAATGCCCCATCGGCGCGCGCAGAATATGGAATACCGGCAACTGTGGTTGCATAAGGCTTGCCATCCAACTGAATTTCAGTGGGAAAGCGGACTTCGGGATATACCTCGACAACGTTCTTGAGCCGCGTCAACTGCTGCCGTGCCTCTTCGTCCAGCCTTCGCGACGGCCCCGCAGGGTTGGTCGCGCGTCGCGGCCCGCCAAATGCTCGCTGGTTTGCTTGCGACATGACAATAATCGCGTCAAACAAGCCGGTCTTCGACAAGCGGGTGCTGGCCATTTCCTGCAGTCCCACGCCCAGCGACAACATAGCGACCAGAGAGGCTACGCCAACCGCGATTCCCAGGGTCGTGAGCGAATTGCGAAGCATCGCTTCGCGCAGGTTTCGGGTTGCAAGTTCGGTAAGGTCACGTAGCTTCATGCGCGGCTCACCGCGCTCTTCAATCCGTCATCGATTAATTTTCCGTCGCCCATGGTGATGATGCGATGTGCGAAACGTTCGGCGCGATTGCGATCGTGAGTCACCATCACAATCGTCATGTGCAAAGATTTGTTTATTTCCTGCAGTAAATTCATGATCGCATCGCCCGTCGCGCTGTCGAGGTTGCCGGTAGGCTCATCCGCGAGCAGAATCGTCGGGCGATTCACCAGCGCCCGGGCCAGCGACGCACGCTGCTGTTCCCCGCCGGACAACTCAGTTGGCCGGTGATTCAGCCGCGCCACCAGCTTTACCCGCTCCACAGCCTCGCGCACCCGCGCCGGACGCTCCTCGCGATCCACTTCGGCTAGCCGCAGCGGGAGCTCCACGTTTTCTTCCAGGGTCATTCGCGGCAGCAGGTTAAAAGCTTGGAAGACCATGCCTATTGTGTGGCTGCGGTGCAGGGCGAGTTCCTCCGAATTCATTGCTGCGAGGTTCTTCTCGTGTGCGTAGATCGCACCGGAAGTGGGGCGGTCAAGCCCGGCCAGCAGATTCAGAAGCGTGGATTTGCCGGAGCCCGAGCTACCAAGCAGGGCCACAAACTCCCCCGGTCGTACGGAGATGGAAACATCGTCGACCGCGCGCACCAAGGCGTCGCCCATTTGATAGTGTCGGGAGACGTGATCTGTGCGAACGGCGAAAGCATCTGAGGGCCCTGTCATGTCCTGCACAATGTTATTACGGATACGCGAAGCCTGAAGTTACATTCGCAGCGAAATATTTTGCTATCAAAAGATACAGTCGCACCGGCATAGGGAGTGCGCAAGCTTGCTTCCGTTTTCCTGACGCGATCGTCACGCGATCTGAGCCAGACCAGGCTTGCCTCGCCGAAGATGCTTCGAGGTAGCGCATTAGTCACGAAACCGGCGGCTGGCCTTCGGAACTCCAAAGGGTGCTAACGACCCAAAGTTTTCGCAAAGGAAACAAGAGGCTCGCTTAACATCTACAAATTAAGGTCCGCGTATCGCGACGCCGTCGTTTCCAAGGCGCGCGCGTAAAGCTTAGTCGGAGTCTTGCTGTGAGGGTTCAACCAGCGCCCCGGAATCGCGAGCCCGCACGTCGGGCAACTCCCGTCTTTAAGCCAATTCTTCTGCACATCATGCCACGAGCGCTTCAGGAGCAAAGTCCTGCACGAAGGACAGGAAGTGTGCGCCCCATCGCTGAAGATATTCCCTTCATAAACATAATTCAGCCCCGCATCCAGCGCCATCCTCCGCGCAGCATGCAAAGTCTCCGGCGGAGTTTTCGGCTTATCCTGCAATTTAAAATCAGGATGAAACGCGGTGAAGTGCAGCGGAACGTCTGGCCCCAGGTTTGCCAGAATCCAGTCGGCCAGTTCGCGCGATTCAGCAGCCGAATCATTCAACGTTGGAATGATCAAATTCGTAATCTCAAACCACACGTTCGTCTCGTTCTTCAGCCACTTCAAAGTATCCAGAACAGGCTGCAAATGCGTCAGCGTAATCTTGCCGTAGAAATTCTCGGTGAAAGCTTTCAAATCAATGTTCGCCGCATCGACGTGATCGTAAACATCGTGAAACGCCTCATAGGTAATGTAGCCGTTCGAAACCATCACGGTATTCAGCCCGGCTTCTTTCGCAGCAGCGCAAATATCGATCACATACTCGCCCCAGATAGTCGGCTCGTTGTAGGTGAAAGCGATCGATTCGCAACGATTGCGAATTGCGAGCAGCACCACGTCTTCAGGCGGAACGTACGATGATCCCACTTGATCGGCCCGCGATTTCGAAATATCCCAGTTCTGGCAGAAAAAGCAGCCCATGTTGCAACCGGCCGTGCCCATGGAAAAAATCCGCGACCCCGGAAGAAAATGATTCAGCGGTTTTTTCTCGATAGGATCAATTTGCATCGCGGCAGGGTGCGCGTAGCCCAGGCTGTATAACTTCCCGCCCTCGTTAGCGCGGATGTAGCAGAACCCAGCTTGCCCTTCGCCGATGTGGCAATGGCGCGGACACAAATAGCAATGCACTTTGCCCCCGGCCTCGGTTTCCCACCAGCGAGCTTCGTGCAACGTCGCGTTTTTTTGCAGAATCTTTAGTTCCTGCACGGCGGTCTGGTGGTCAGGTCTGTACTCCGTCTAGGCAGCAATTATACGCCTGAACACTACTGACCGAAGGGTCAGGGAGCCACTACTCAATCACCATGAACAACATGGCCGAAGTTTATCGCAGTAGCATCGGACTTCAAACTGACCCATTACGCACGATGAAGCCATCGGCCTGTTGCCAGTGTCCGGCAACACAGATATCGTTGCGCCATGCTGTTGTCGGTTGTTTTCCATTGTTAGCGAATTTACTCTACGCGACGAAATTTGCCGCAGCAGCAATCCACTGCGTCATAGCTGCGTGCTGCTTATTGTTCGCATATAACACGCTGGCACAATCTTCTGAAGGAAATGCGGGTCGAATTCATGGATACAAAGACGATGTTCCGCTTTCCACTGGGCAGATCCGACGGGGTAACGTCTGCGTGAACATTATTCCGGTGCTGCAAGCGGACGGATTTTTCAACGGACTGGAACGGCTCGACACGGCGCAAGGTTCTGAATTCCGCAAAAACTCACGAATCGTCACTAACTTTCCGGATTTCATGGCCGTTGAGATCAACATTCGCATCGAGGACTGCGACGCGGACGTATACACACCCGTAAAGACGCCTGACTTCATTAAAGGAATGCATTTTCGCGCGCAATGGAAACGCGGCTTAGATCTACGGCCGGCAGACAACGTGTCCATCGAGACCAAACCAGTAATGATGCAGGAGGGCGACAACCGCATGCTATACGTGATGAAGATCCGCGACCACAACGTGCCGCTAACGGATCATCTGATCGTCTCGGTGATAGGAGCAGACGGCAGACTGCTTTCTCGTATGTCCGCTAGATTGTAACTTGGCTCAGGCAAGCGCTTCGTATTCGCTGCCGCCCGGTTCACCTCGACGTGAGATTAAACAGTTTCTCCCAAGCCGAATCTCGACGTGGCTTGGCGTACAGGGTGAGGCCTGAACGGCCATGTCTACCGCTGCGCGCGCCGTCGCTCAGCAACCCATTCCAGAAAACGCTGCATGCGTGCGCGTTCTCGCCACATCAGCCGCATGAATTTGCCCATATCAAGGCCTGCCGCATCCTTGGCGAAGAATGTTTCCAGTCGCCATTGAATGTATGGTGAGTTCCAGGGCCGCAGGCGATAGCCTTTCGCGATGATCCAGTAATAGCGTAGAGCGTTCAGCATCGTCGAAATCCGAGACGCACAACGAACTCATCTTTAACTTCGTCGGGACGGTCTGCGCGCAACTGCATTTCGTAGCATCTACGTCCCACAAGCCATAGGATTCGCAACGGTAGGGTCGCCGCTTGCTGCGCCCTGTTTTGGCGGCGCGAGCAAGCCGTGCTCGCAAACCCACTTGCCCCGCTAGAGGTTTCTGTCACCGCGAAGGACGGCGCGTCAGCAGCAAATGCTAGAATAGCTGCGTGAGCGACCAGTCGCGAGAATCCGCGGAGAATCACTACTACACCGGCATCGATCTTTTTGGCGAAGGAAAAATGGCGGAAGCCATCGCGGAATACGCGCGCGCCCTGGAATTCGATCCCAAATTTAGCGACGCGCTGCATGGCCTGGCGCAAGCCTACCACGCTCAACAAGATTTTGACCGCACCATCGAAACCGCACAGCGCATCCTGGCGTTAGAGCCTGACGACATTCTCGCTTGGACCACAATCTCGCGCGCCTACCAACGCAAAGGCATGGTCCCCGAAGCAGAAGAAGCCGGCAACAAGGCGCGCATTTTGGGTTGGAAGCAGCAGCTGCGAGAACAAAAGGCCAAAGCCGACGGATTATGAAGCGGGGCTTAGGGCCAACGCAAGCGCCTGTCTTTGACTCAGCAGGGCGGCTCTCGGCCCCGCCCGCGCCGGGTAAGCCCGGCGCTCCACAAACCGAAGCGGGCAACTTGCTGTAAAGGTTCTGACGTTAATGAGCGGTCGTTCCGTGCTCGAAGTTTCTGACGCGCGCAAACGCTTCGGCAATAAGATCGGCGTTACGAGCTGCTCGATTCCCATCAGGCAGCGTGAGGACATCTTCAAAACCGATGCGCGTGTCATATCCGCGCTCCGATGCCGCGTCAATCAAATCCCATGCCGTGCGGTTGAGCCCATGAAGCAGACGCGGAATTTTCACGCCTTCGCGATCCAGAATTTCCTCCAGCTGCCGAAATACATCGAGCGCCGCCTTCACATCCTGCTGTTCCGGCTCAAACATGACCCTGAGGCACCGGCCCGCAAGCTTGCTGGCAATTAACCCTTCGACCCCCTCCAAGCTGCCAACGCCCGCCTCGATTGCCACGCCCCGCGACAACAATAACTCGGCAAGGTTCGCGGATCCTTCCTCATTGAAATTTATCGACGCGAATGCCGGCACAATCTTCCATCGCGCCACTTTCTCGCGCCGCGCTTTCGCGTCTGGCACGATCCAAGCGCCGGTGCTCACACCAAATGGAATGGCGGGAACAGCGGCACGTACGGCTTCAATCGCGCTGGCCACGTCGTCACCTTCCAGGCTTTCGCGCCCGTCTTTGCCGCGCACATGGAAATGAACTGCGCCAGCCCCGGCTTCGACCGCCCCTCGCGCCGATTCAGCCAACTCTTGCGGCGACAGCGGCACCCCGGGATGTTCAGAACGCGTCCTTCCACCATTCAAAGCACATTCGATCAACACAGAAACTCCTGTCGTCATCACTCCTGGCCGTGAACCTCCGGCAATCAGCAAGCTTAAAATAGTAAGGGCGGGCCGAGGCCCGCCCTTCCCGTCAATTACCGAAAGATTCAACTCGAACGATTCCCCGGTTTGAACGGTCTCTTACAGCGCCGAGCAAATCGATTTCACTTCAGTGTAATGTTCGAGCACTTCGTGTCCCATCTCGCGGCCCCAGCCCGACTGCTTGTAGCCGCCAAACGGAAGCGCCGCATCGAACACGTTGTAGCAATTGATCCACACAGTCCCAGCCTTAATCTTGGCCGCGATGTTGTGCGCTTTCTTGATATCGCGCGTCCAAATACCGGCCGCCAGGCCGTAGATTGTGTCGTTAGCTTTATCAACGATTTCGCTCGGATCCTTGAACGGAATCGCCGTAACCACCGGCCCGAAAATTTCTTCCTGCACCACTTTCATCTTTTCATTAGTATCGACCAGCACGGTAGGCTTCACGAAGTAGCCCTTAGTGCCTTCGCGCGATCCACCGGTCACGGCCTTTGCGCCTTCCTTCACGCCGCTGTCCAGATAGCCGCAAACGCGATTCAGTTGCTCTTCAGAAACGAGCGGCCCCAGATCGCTCTCGGGATCGAATCCTTCACGCACACGGATTTTCGCGGCATTCTGCGCTACTCCATCCACGACCTTATCGAAGATTTTCTCCTCAACATAAAGTCGCGACCCGGCGCAGCAGCACTGCCCCTGGTTGAAGAAAATCGCGCTGGCCGCCCCTGGAATAGCGGAGTCTGTATCGGCATCGGCAAAAATAATATTCGGAGATTTCCCGCCCAATTCCAACGAAACCTTCTTCAAGTTTCCCGCCGCAGCCTGCAAAATCAGCTTGCCGACTTCGGTCGATCCAGTAAAAGCAATCTTGTCCACATCGGGATGCGCGGCCAGAGCAGCCCCCGCGGTCTCGCCATAACCAGGAACGATATTTACCACGCCATCGGGAAATCCAGCTTCCTGAAGCAACTCACCCAGACGCAGCGCGGTCAAAGGAGTCTGTTCAGCAGGCTTCAGAATCACGGTACAACCAGCAGCCAAAGCAGGCCCGAGCTTCCAGGCCGCCATCAGCAGCGGGAAATTCCACGGAATGATCTGCCCCACGACGCCCACAGGCTCCCTCACCGTATAAGCATGAAATGTATTCTGCTTCCAAATCGAAAGCGGGATTGTATTCCCCTCAATCTTGGTAGCCCAGCCGGCGTAATAACGGAAATGGTCGATAGCCAACGGCAGATCGGCCACACGCGCAATTTTTAGCGGCTTGCCGTTGTCCAACGATTCCAGCTGCGCAAATTCCTCCTGATATTTCTCCAACAGATCCGCCAAACGCCAGATCATCCGCCCGCGCTCCGAATGCGAAATCTTGGACCATTCCCCAGTCTCGAAAGCCGACCGCGCCGCTTTCACTGCCCGGTTGATGTCTTCCTTGTCGCCCTCGGCAATATTCGAAAGCACTTCCCCCGTGGCAGGGTTGTAAGTTGGAAAAGTTTTGCCCGAAGCGGAATCCACCCACTTGCCGTTGATAAGCATCTTGCGGGTCTTGGTCACAAATCCAGTAACATTGTCATGCGGTTTCACAGCTGCTGATGCGGTAGCCATATCACACTCTCCTTAGCCTATTTTGTAGGGGAAATCCAAGTGCGCACCACGGAATGTCTTTGTAGCGCGTTGAATAGCAGCGCCTGATGTTTGAGTAAGGGCATTCAATTTGAATAACCACGTCCACCGCAGCTGAGGAAGGGTTCAGCCGTGCGCCCGCAAAGGGCCGAGCCAATCGTGCGGGAACACTAGTCATCGGGAGCCAACTCGCCAGTTCCAATCGAGCAGGCAGCAGTATGATAGTCGCCTGCACGGCCCACTTGCAATAGCCCAGACAAATGCAACTCATCGCTCCTTTGAATCAACGACAGCCCCAAGATTTTGTAGCGGCCACCTTCAGGTGAGCGAAGTGCCTTAGATTCTTGGCTTACATTTGTTCCTTGACGAGCGAAATTCAGCCTACCCCGACCGCCCACGCACCCAAACACGCTGCGTAGCCGGTTTCCCCAAATGAATGCGCGTCGCCGAACCCCCCGCCACGGTCAGCGCCATGGTCTCGTCATATTCCCGCTGATGAACGCGCACCCGCGCTCCAGGGCACAACTTCAAACCCGAGATGAAATCCAAAAACTTGGGATCCTTCTCGTAGACGCGTAAGACTTCGTACGTCCGCCCAACTTCAGCGTCCGACAGCCGCACCGCGCCAAACTTTCGACGCAATTTAGTCATGCCGCCAAGTAGCGGCACGCCGTGAGGGCAGCGGCTGTCGCGTCCAAAACGTTTCAACAGCAGCTCCGCAACTTCCGGCGAAATCCCATGCTCCAGACGTTCAGCTTCTTCATGCGCGCGCGTCCATTCCAAGCCGATCACATCGGTCAGCAGCTTTTCCGCCAGCCGGTGTCGCAATACCAGATGCTGCGCGATCGCCTCGCCCTTCGCTGTCAGCTCGATCCCGCCATCCCGTCGCACATGCAAATAACCGCCACGCGTCATACGCTTCAGCGCAGCAGTAACAGCGGGCGGCGTCACGCCTAGGTCCTCAGCAAGCCGCGCGCTGATCGGGTCCTGTTCTTCCTGCACAAGCTCCCAGATAGCTTTGAGGTAATCTTCCTGCGAGACGCTCGTTTTTTCGCGGCGCATATTAATGATGTATCGTGCCCTAATCCTTCTCAAACCTACGATGCATAGAATGCGGGTCGCGGCTCAGGCGGTCCGAAATAATGGAAATGTTTGCCTCGTACCCGGCCCCGATCCTGTCCTGAGTTCGCCGCTGATTATGCAGAGGCCGCGCGATTTTGCGCGGGCAGCCTTTTCCCGGTCTGTCGGTTCGCCGGTCCGTAGCAGATCATCACAAAAAGTGCGAAGAGCCGTGCAGTAGAAATGATGCCGTTTCGCTCCCGCCACATTGCGCGGCCACTAAGTGGGCTGCGCAGTCTGCGTGCGCAAACGCGCAGCTAGCAGAGTTACGCGCGCCTCAATATCGTCACAAATGGCACGATGCGTTTCTAAATCCTCTCCGAACGGATCGCGCACCTTCCACTCTTCGACATTGTGCTCTGGAAATAGCGCCTTGCCGTGAATTCCAGACATATTTATGACCAGATCGGGTTTCTTCAAACTGGGATGGTGCAAACCCTTGGAAAATTGCCCATCGACAGAAATTCCGCGCTCCTTCAATGCCGCCTGTGCGGTCTTATCGATAAACCCTAGCGGTGAAACTCCCGCGCTTTCCGCCGCTATAATATCCGAGCAGCAATGCCGCGCAATTGCCTCCGCCATCTGGCTGCGAACACAATTACCGACGCAAACGAAAAGTACTTTAACGGGATGCCCCATGCGGCGGACAGAATCTCATAGATGCCTGACGATTCAAATACGCAGCCGTCAGTGATTGGAGAAACCGGATGAATTTACGTTTGAGTATATCGAGTTTGGCGCTCAGGGTCAGAGCTTCGATCTGCTCTTTTCTGAACCGTTGCGCGCCATGCGCACAAAATATTCATGGACCGTAGTGTCGTCCGTCAATTCAGGATGAAACGTAGACGCAAAAATTCGTCCTTCGCAGACCAGCACAGGATGCCCGGCGTCTTCGGCCAGCACTTTCACGCCCGCGCCAATTTTCTCAATGATCGGAGCGCGTATGAAAACCATCTCCAGCGGCTCCGCATGTAATTTGGTCTGACACATGTGTACGTCACTCGCAAGCTGCCGTCCATAGCCGTTACGCAGCACCGACACATCGAGCAAGCCGAGGGAAGCCTGCGGTGGCCCGTGGACTTCCTTGGCCAGCAGAATTGTGCCGGCGCAGGTACCGAAAAACGCGCCATTGTTCGCGGCAAATTGTTTCAACGCATCATATAGACCTTCTTCGGTCATGACTTTCAGGTGCGTCGTACTCTCGCCGCCAGGAAGAATCACACCGGACAGACCGCGTAGATCTGCGGGAATTCGCACAAAAACGTACTCAACGCCTAGCCGCACCAGCATTCGAGCGTGAGCTTCGTAATCCCCCTGTATCGCAACGATCCCAATTTTCATGGAATGGAACACCAACGAAACCAAAACCGAGGAGCAAGATTAAATATAAGGGCGGATCTCAGGCCACGCCCGGCAGCGTCAGCAATATCGAACAACACAGCCCACGGCGGGGCGCCCGTCTCCGCGGTTCTACCAACCTCGCGTCTGCAGCAAATCCTTCTCTTCCATCTGACGAATATCCAACCCTTTCATGGCATCGCCAAGCTCTTCCGAAGCCTCCAGCACAATCTTCGGATCCTTATAATGGGTCGTCGCCTTCACAATCGCTCGCGCCCGCACAGCAGGATCGCTCGACTTAAAAATCCCCGAGCCCACGAACACCGCCTCCGCGCCAAGCTGCATCACCAAAGCAGCGTCGGCAGGCGTGGCAATTCCGCCAGCGGAAAAATTTGGCACGGGCAACTTACCATGCTTCGCCACCCAAGCCACCATCTCAAACGGCGCGCCGAGATCCTTCGACTCGTGCACCAACTCTTCCTCGCCCAAAGTAGTCAGCCGCTTCATCTGACTGACGATGGTCCGAATGTGCCGCACGGCTTCAACAATATTCCCCGAACCAGCTTCGCCCTTGGTGCGAATCATGGCCGCGCCCTCGGCGATTCGACGCAGCGCCTCGCCTAAATTGCGCGCGCCGCAAACAAACGGCACCTTGTAACCATGCTTCCAGACGTGATGCTCTTCATCGGCAGGCGTCAGCACTTCGCTCTCGTCGATGTAATCCACTTCCAGTGCCTGCAGAACCTGAGCCTCGGCAAAATGCCCGATGCGAACCTTTGCCATCACGGGAATCGACACCGTTTCCATAATTTCGCGAATGATGCGCGGAGCCGCCATCCGCGCCACGCCACCTTCCTTGCGAATGTCGGAAGGCACACGCTCCAGCGCCATCACCGAACACGCGCCGGCGTCTTCGGCGATCTTGGCCTGCTCGGCGTTCGTCACATCCATAATCACACCACCCTTCAGCATTTCCGCCAAGCCCACTTTCACGCGCCACAAATTATTGTTCATCAAATCCATGTGAATTCTCCCTCAAGCTCATAATTAAGATTCTACTTCGTTTCCGCCGATTCCCCGTCAGCATTTCCCGGCGCCCTCGACCCAACAATCACAAAACGCCCGCGCCCACGTGCCAACAGCAACCCAACACCATCGCGAATTTCGCCTTCGAAAAACAGATTGCGCCCCTTGGCCTCCACTTCGTACCCCTCAACAATCAAATCCGTATCCACGCGCACAGGCTTCAAATATTCGACGGAAAGCTCGGCAGTAACCGCGTGTGCATCTCGAAACCTCGCAACCTTGCCCATAACTTCATCAAGCACAGTAGCGATGATCCCGCCGTGAACGAATCCAGCTCCACCTTGATACTCAGCCCCGAGCCGAAACGCGCCGCGAATTCGCCTGGCAACATCGTCCTGCTCGAAAGTAAGCAACATTCCACGCGAATTAGCGCCTCCGCAACCAAAACAAGCATTCTCCGCGTTAGGTTTTAGCAACACTGTGTAACCCTCGCTTCGTTCCGTCGTACTGCCCTACAGCCAACGAAGTTCGTCTGTCCTTGGCATTCACTCGCGATCATATCTACCGGGAATTCTCAGCGCACTCTGCGTCTCTGCGGTGAAAAGTTTGGCATCAAACCAGCGCTACCCTCGACTGCACCTCCCCCCGGGCCCCGCGCTGCCGTTTCCGAAACTCAACCTTCAAAAGGTCGCCGAGCTTCTCAATCCCGGACGCAATCCGCTTTTCGTCCACACTGGAAAACCCCAGCCGCAAAGTATTAGGCTGCGGATTCTGAAAATAAAAATGCCGCCCAGGAATATAAAGAACCCCGCGCTCGCGCACATGAATCAGCAATTCCCCGGCGTCAAATCCCGGCGGTAAAGTGACCCACACAGACATCCCGCCTTCAGGCCGCGTACATACCACTTCCTCAGGCATGAATCTCTCAAGCGCCACTTCCATAGCCTCGAGCCGGCTTAGATAAACCTTCTTCATCTTGGCCAGATGTTTTGCCAAATACCCCCGACGGACGAATTCCGCCAGAGTAGCCTGCGCCAGCTGATCGGTGTGCAAATCGGTAGACTGCTTCACTAAACGTAACCGCTCGATTAAACTCTCAGGTCCAATACACCAGCCAACGCGCAACCCCGGAAAAGCCACTTTCGAAAAGCTATCGATCTGAATCACATTCCCCACACGGTCAAGCGCTTTCAACGAAGGCACAGCTGCCCCACGAAACCTCAGCAACCCGTAAATGTGATCCTCAACGATGGGCACTTGATAGCGCGCCGCCACTTCCAAAAGCCGTCGGCGCTCTGCGACCGGAAGCGCGGTTCCAGTAGGATTGTGAAAATCGGGAGTTACCAAAATAAATTTCACGCGGTTTGAGGTCAACACCGATTCGAGCGCATCAATATCGAGACCTACGTGCCCGATGCGCTGCACATCGGTCTCCACTCCCACAGCCAGCATGCGAACGCGCGCCGCGCCAAAAATGGCAAGCGCCCCCGGATAGGCCGGATTTTCCAGAGCCACCGCATCCCCAGGACGCAGCAGCGCTTTCCACAAAAGCTCGATAGCCTGCTGGCACCCGCCGGTAATCAGCAACTGTTCGCTGCGAACGTTCAAACCCTGCTCGCGCAAGAATTCAATCAGCACGTTCTTTAGCGGCTCATATCCGTCGGAAGCGCCAAGTTGCAGAACCTTCCGTCCAGAATCCCGCAAAACGCTATTACAGCACTTGCGAAATTCCTCGACGGGAAAGTACTCGTCCGGAGGCCGCGCGCTGACAAACCCAACCGCATTCGTAGGCACTTCCGGCATCAACCGGCTCAAAGCATCTTCGCCACGATTGTCGGCAAACAACGATTCCCACCGCATCGATCCGCCATTCCCATTCGACCGCGGCGGCGGCGTAAACTGCCGCATCGGCGCACCGCAGATATAAGTCCCCCGCCCCACATGCCCCTGAATCAACCCCTCGGATTCCAATTCCGCATACGCATTAGCGACGGTAGTGCGATGCACGCCAAGCTGGGTAGCAAGTTCGCGACTGGCAGGAATGCGATCGCCAGTACGAAGATCGCCGGAATGCACCAGGGCGCGAAGCTGGTCGCGCAACTGCACATAGAGCGGAATATGGCTTTCAGACTGTAACTGCAGAGAAAGCATTGGTGCGCTCCTATAGGCCAATATATAGCGCGAATTGTACAAGTAAAGAGCCAATATGTCTTCGGGGCATTTTACGCTCAGGGAACAGCGGACCGCTGAGGGACTTGGTCAGTTGACGTCCAAATAACGGGCAGTCAGCTCATAGCCCTTGGAATCTTTCAGTGGGGATTCTGGATTTCCATTGGCGCGTTTGCGTTTGCCGCCGCGGGACTCGCCCGGCGAGGCGTTTCGCGCTCCTACGCACTCGTCCTATCGAAGGAACTAGTTTTTCTGGATTGCCGTGGCAATGGGAAAAGTAGTGCTGGTATGTCGCCCGCTTCCGGCCAATCTGTTACGTCGATCGCAACAAATACCGCTGAATCTTGCCGGTCGCTGTCTTCGGCAGTGTGGGCACAAAACGAAACTCGTGCGGGCACTTGAAACCCGGCAATCGCGTCCGCAGCCAGCCATTGATCTCGCTGTCGAGTCCGCCCGCGGGATTAGTCACACTTCGCCGCAGCACGATATAAGCCACAGGGCGCACCAATCCCACAGCATCGGCCTGCCCCACCACCGCGCATTCCTCCACGGCAGGATGCGCCCGCAACGCGTTCTCCACTTCCCCTGGCGCCACCCACATGCCGGAAACTTTCATCATGTCGTCAGCTCGCCCGCAATAATGAAATGAGCCGTCCGCATCGCGCGAGAATTTGTCTCCGGTGCTCACCCACCCATCGCGTTTGGTCAGGGCTGTAAGCTCTGGAATGCGCCAATATTCGGTGAACGCGCTGTCGCCCTTGACCCACAAGTTCCCGGTCTCACCGTCGCGAAGATGCGCACCCGAATCGTCTAGAATCCGGGCCTCATACCCCGGAACTTCTCGCCCGCACGTTCCGGCGTGCGCTTCTCCGGGCCGCGACGAAAGAAAAATGTGCAGCATCTCGGTCGATCCGATGCCGTCGAGTATCTCGATCCCGAACCGGCTGCGGCACTGTTCGAAAATTTCGGCGGGCAACGATTCCCCCGCCGACACCGCCAGCCGCACCGAAGAAAAATCAATATCCAAACCGCGCTCCGACTCCCGAAGAATCGCTGCATAAAAAGTTGGCACCGAAAAAAACACCGTCGGTCGCTGCCGGTAAATCAGCGCTGCAATTTCCTCCGGTCGCGGACGTTCGGGATGCAGAATGGCAGTCGCGCCAAAATACAGCGGAAAGTACATCCCGTTGCCCAACCCATAAGCGAAGTACAATTTCGAAACGGAGAACAAACGGTCATCGCACCGAAGGCCCAGCACCTCGCTCCCGTAATTGCTAGCGGCGACCAGCATGTCGCCATGGCCATGCACGACGGCTTTTGGAGTTCCTCCGCTGCCCGAGGTGTACAGAAAAAACGCGGCGTCCGATGCCGAAAGCGGGTACGCCAGCTGCGGTAGCGCAGCCGCCTTAGAAATGCCAGAGCCCAGCCAATCGTCCCAAGCCACAATTTGGCGCGCGATGCGCTCCTGCCTTTCCGTTCCGCCGAACTGCCCAGAGACGACCAGCACGTCGAGGCCGCCCATCGCCCCTGGAGCAAATTCGCCTAGGACCGATCCGTCCACAATGGAAATTCGCGCGCCGGAATTTTCCAAGTAATGTCGGTAATCGCTGGAGCGCCCCATCGGATTAACTGGAACCGCGATTGCGCCCATCTTCACCGCGCCAAAGAATGCCGCAACAAACTCCGGCGAATCTCGTAGTGCGATAAGAACCCGGTCGCCGGGCTGGCAACGCGAGACCACTAAAGCCTGCGCGACGCGATCTACTTCGGATTGAAGCTGCGCGTAGGTAAGTGAACTCGTGGCCCCGATAATTGCAATCTTGTCAGGATGCTCGTGCGCAGGGCGCGCCACAAACTCGTCGGCAATGTTCAGAGGAACTGAAGACGAAGATAAAGACGAAGCTGAAGTCGGAGAAGGCAACGCCTCGGCCATCCCCGCATTCTACTCCAGGTCACAAACCGAAAGGAGTGTAGCGCCGAGGCATTTCTATTCTGGGGCATGAAGGGTCGCGCGACCGTCCCGTTCGAATATGAGCGGCTCCCCGGCTACGGGCACAATCGCATTACACCGCTCTTTACTGCGTCGCGGATTTCTCACCCAGTCGGCGCATGCGCTCCTGCAGCTTCTTGCGCAAAGTCGCCGGGGCATTCGGATTAAACGCCACCAGATACCACAAAGGCTGCGTTCGATCCTTGCTCAAACGCGAAAGCGTCGACGCGTCACTGTTCGGATGTCGCGCGATATTTTCACGAATCGCCGAATACGGATGATGCGACAAACGCCCCAGCGTCTTGGCCGAAACCTTGGGATGCTCGCTGATAAGCCGCAGCAGATAAAAATCTTCCTTGGGAGCCTGTCTCGACAGCGTGTCCAGCGTCTCCGGCTTTACTTCCGCGCTCAAAACCACACCGACTTTCTCATCCCAACCCTGATTAATCCGATTCAATTCCTGCGTTCGTGCGTGTATCAATTGCTCAATCACGCGCCGCTCCTGCTCCAGACGCGCGGCCGGCAGCGCGCTACGTTCCACGGAATCGAGCACGCGGAGAAGATGCTGGCGTTCGCCAAATACAATTTGCGACGTTCGCACCGCCTTGCCCTTCGCCGCATTGCGTACCAAGTCTGAACGTCTCATCGTTCGTTCACCCCGCAAGTACGAAGATCCGCGCCTAAACCCTCAGGCAGCCATCGATTACACCGAAATGTCCCGTAGGGATTTCCCCGCTCGAGTTCCTAAAACGTTGGCCCGTCGATAGTCGCTGGCCGCAGCGCTCTTCCGCGAAAACAAAAAACAACGGCAAATCATCCAAATACCACGCGCAATATCGCCGGAATGCCCGAGCCAGATTATCCAGCCTCGTCCCCACAGAGTAAAGCGAACTAGCCAGTTATGTTCCGTAGTCCGCAATAGATAGTCCTAGCACCAGCCAAACTGCCACGGCACCCGCGCAATACCGCATCCAAGGCGGTTTCATTCACCCAAAGCCTGCACGAGTTGCTTAATGTTAATGTTTCAAAGTCGCCTGTGGCGATCCGCGAGATCGCGTAACAGTAAAAAGTGAAATGACAGGCAGTGGGATCACAAAAACGTAACAACATCAATTAGGAGCGCGCAGATGCCAGTTTTCGATGAGCATAAGGACGAGTTGGAACACTACGAAACAATGATGGGCCCGCATCGCGGCCGATTGGCTGTAACGCTGGATCTTCTGACTAACGCTCTGGTCCTGGTGGGCCAACACGGAGTGTATTGCCACACCAATCGCGATCCGGACGTCCCGGTGATGGATATCCGCGTGATCCAAGCGGAGATCGGCAAAGCTAAAGAGTTGATTCAAAGCGTCATGGAAGCCTTGCGAAAGGAACGCGACGAAAAATTGAAGCGCTAAGGGCTACGCGAAAGCTGTGACCCCGATCTCGGCAGGAATGCACGAATCAGAAATCCCCGCTCACCGGCGCTGCCCACTCAGAGTTTTAAATCCCAAGTCTCAGCCACCAAATCATGCCCAAAGCTGTGATGTGCCTTCTTGCCCACCAGCTTGAAACCAGCTTCCTTGTAAAGGTAGCGAGCCGCGCCCAGATTCCTCCGGGTCCGCAGCGTAAGTTTCTTATATTTAGCCTGGCGCGCGAACCGAACACACTCCGCAACCAATCGCCCGCCGATTCCCAGACCTCGCGCTGAAGGCTCAACCAACAACAGCCGCAGCTTCGCGATCGTTTTTGAATGCTTAACCAGAAATACGGATCCAACAATCTCGCCATTCCGCTCGGCGATCCAGCACCGTTCACGCTTCGCGTCGAAGTTCTCGACGAATTCTGCAACAATCTTCGCAACCAGCGCTTCGAAGCGCTCGTCCCACCCGTATTCCTACGAATATAAAATCCCCTGGCGATGCGCTACCCAGCCCATGTCGCCCACCTGAGGCGCCCGCAGAATGTACGGTTCCTTCTGCACGGTCGTTGGCGCCAATATCTGCTCGATCGTGCCCATAGCTCCCACCAGACTCCGCTTGCTCGTCTCCGGTACGCTTTTCAAGCGCGCCGTCACTTCCTTGTTCGAGCGTGCGTCCAGCGCCGCGATCGCCTTTCGGCCTCGTGGCGTAAGCGATAGCAACGTCTCGCGAGCGTCCGATGTCGAGCTCCGCGTTCGAATCAGCCGCGCTTTTTTGAACGAGCGTAATATCCGGCTGAGGTACCCGGGGTCGAGACCCAGTTCGGCGCCCACCGCTGCCGCTGTCGGCTGCTGGCGATGCGCAAGTTCGTACAGCACCCTACCTTCCGCCAATGAAAACTCAGTCCCCAGAAATCCTCGGCTCAGAACGCCAATCTGACGCGTATAAAAGCGATTAAACCGTCGTACCGCCGCAACCCGCGCATCAACACGGATTCTTGAATTCATCGCATCCTCCCTCAGACTGCAACGCATTTGTCGGCGGTTGCCATAGTCACATATATAGTTGCTATCGTCACCTATCTTACACAAAACGGTTGGTTTTACACTACGCGTACAGTCCGCACCGCGAAACCTGGCGCAGCAGCGCCCCTGCACTTTTCGCGAATGTTCAGCATTCAAAATGACCGGCCCTCACCACATCGCAGAAAAACGATTGAACGCCGTCGCCAACCCCAAGCTCGGTGGATCAGCGGAAAACCAGATCTTAAACTGCATAGGGCGCGGCCTGCCGCGCTCGATTCCAACCGACCGTCCGCCTCGCAACGAAAAACCCAAGCTAATGTCACGCCGAACGCGCGGTCCATCCAGCTAACTATTTTTTTGCTCAGCCGTAACCTTTCTCTGTTTCAGCAGTTCTATACTAGTGCAAGCAGCATTCGGAGAAGTCCTTGACGTCCGTGAAGGAAGCCGGCGAACGGCAACTGGTCGAAGCAGCGCAGAAGGACTCCAGCCGTTTCGCCGAGCTTTATGAAATCCACTTCGACCGCGTCTACGCTTACGTCTCGCGGCGCCTTGGCGACCGCGATGCCGCGCAGGACGTAACGTCCGAAGTATTCCATCACGCTCTGGCGAATTTGAGGAGCTTTGAGTGGCGCGGCGCTCCTTTCGGCGCATGGCTGATGCGCATGGCTGATGCGCATCGCTGATGCGCATCGCTTCGAACGCAGTCGCCGACCGCTGGCGTCGCACCACGCGAGAACGTTCCGATACCCTAATCGTAGACCCGCCTGACGACGCGCCAGGTCCTGAAGACATCGAGCTCCGCGCGCAGCTTTTTCGCCTGGTCCGCCAGTTGCCCGCAGAACAGCGCCGCGCAATTGAAATGCGTTTCGCCGAAGAGAAAAGTATTCGCGAAATCGCCCTTGCGCTGGGGCGCACCGAAGGCGCTGTGAAGCAATTACAATTCCGCGGGATTCAGACTCTGCGCGCCGAGGCCGGAACGATTTCGAAGAAAAAGTCTGGTGAAGCAAATGCCTAAGTTGAGCTTGAGCGAACAACTCGACCGCGCCATCCAGGCAATTCTCAAGCCTGACGCAGCGCAGGGCTCCAGCGACGGCGCCGCGATCGACCCCAAGATTGCCTCGCTCGCCGCAATCGCCCAGCAATTGCGCGACCTGCCTCAAAACGAATTCAGAGCAAGTTTAAAAAGCAAACTCCAAGGGAGCCAATCAATGGCGAGCAAACCGGCAGCCACTCCAGAACAACCGAAAGAGAAAGTTTCGCAACCATCGGCACAGTCGCAACAGAAGGAAACGAAACCACGGGCCGGCCACATGCCAGAGGGTTACCGCACCATCACACCATACCTTACGGTCGCCAACGCCCCGCAGCTAATCGATTTCCTGAAGCAAGCATTCGACGCCGATGAGGTGTTTCGCAACACAACTACGACCGGCAGAATCCACTGCGAGCTTCGGGTGGGAAATTCAATGCTGATGGTTGGCGGCAGTGATGGGACGACGCCATGGAGCGGGGAAACGCATCCCACAGCACTCCACGTTTACGTTGCTGACTGCGCAACTTCGTACCAGCGAGCTCTGAAAGCGGGTGCAACGTCGTTAATGGAGCCTGCGGAACAACAATACGGCGAACACTTGGCCGCAGTGAAGGACGCTTCCGGCAACGAGTGGTATATCGCGTTCCCCACTTACCTCGGCGCGGATTACAGCCCTGACCGCGTTCAGACCGTGCAAGCATATTTGCATCCAGTCGAATCCGTGCCGGTAATCGACTTCCTAAAGAACGCCTTCGATGCTGAAGAACTGGGCAGAGCGGCCTCGCCGGAAGGGAGGGTCTGGCACACCACGATAAAGATTGGCGACGCGACACTCGAGATGAGCGACGCGCACGAGCGCTATCAGCCGATGCCCACGATGTTTTATTTATATGTTGAAGACACCGACACCCTGTATATGCGTGCGCTGAAAGCCGGTGGTTCTTCGATTAGCGAGCCGACGGATCAGTTTTACGGCGATCGCGTCGGCGCAATAAAAGATCCATTCGGAAATCAATGGTACATCGCGACGCATTTAGGCGAAAGCAAGCCCGAGGCTGCTCAGACCGCAGAGAGCGCTAAGTTAACGGCCCCGGTGAAACACATCCGCGAGGGTTTCCACACGGTGACGCCCTATCTGCTGGCCTCGAACGGCGCGCGCTTGATAGATTTCCTGAAGCAGGCATTCGGAGCGGAGGAACATTTCCGCATTCCGCAATCGGGCGCCGGCAAAATCATCCACGCCGAGTTGCGCATCGGCGATTCCATGCTGGAGCTGAGCGACGGCACCTCGGAATTCCCGCCACGTCCGGCAATGCACAATCTTTATGTAGACGACGTACACGCGACATACCAACGAGCCTTGGACTCAGGCGGCACGTCTATTTTCGAGCCAGCAGAAAGACCTTACGGCGATCTGGAGGCAGGCGTGCGCGATACGGATGGCAATCACTGGTATATCACCGCGCGGCGTACGAGCGAACACGTTATCCCGGATACGCCGACGATCGTTCCGGGCTTCAGCACGCCCGACGCGGCAAAGTTCGTTGAATTTATGAGGCTGGCATTCGCTGCGGAGGAAGCATTCATGCATAAATCACCCAGCGGCACTGTAATTCACGGGCGCATCCGCATCGGCGATTCGATCGTGGCTATCGGCGAACTGCGGGGGAAATTGCCGCCAATGCCCTTCCACCTGCACATGTATGTGCCAGACACGGACGCGGTGTACGAGAGCGCCCTGCGAGCCGGTGCGAAATCGCTGCGCGCGCCAAAAGATGAACCCTACGGCGACCGCGCGGCAACAGTCGAGGACGCCTTCGGCAATTACTGGTCCATCGCCACGCACATCAAAGACGTAAAGTTCTGAGCGAAGCAAAGTTCCGGGTCACGAATTCCGCCTGGGCCTAAAGCCAAATTCCGGAGTTCGTAAAATCGATCTGGCAGGCGCGAAATTCCGAGATCGAGAAGCTTTGCAGGGGCCTCAGACCCGCCCCGAACGCGAAAACTCTCGCACGCTGAGGAAAGGGAGGAAGCTTGAAAGTCTTCACGCCCCGTCAGCGCAAAAAAGGATTGCCGCTACGCTCGGCTCCGATTGTGGTCGACTCCCCATGCCCGGGAATCACCAACGTCTCGTCCGGCAGAACCAGCAGCTTCTCGCGGATCGAATTCAGAATATCTTTCATCGAGCCGCCCCACAAATCGGTGCGCCCGATGCTGCTTTGAAACAAAGTATCGCCGGCAATTAAACGCGCCGCGCTATCGGCATCGGAGTGTGAGTGGACATGCGAATGAGTGAGCGGAGCCTTGTGCCCCGCAGCATCGGCTCTTTTCCAGTCTTGCTCTGAAGATGCGCCGGCGCTCGATCCCGCAAATGAATCCGAATCGTTCGCGCCGTGGCCGCTGCCCTTTTCAAGCAACAAACTAATACTCCCCGGTGTATGCCCGGGAGTATGAATGACGCGGGCGACATAATCGCCCCAGCGCACGGTGTCGCCTTCCTTCACAAAATCCTGGATACGAGTGGTTTCAGGAGTTCGCACACCCAGAAACTGCGCCTGCATATCCAGGTGTTGGTAAAGCTCAAGGTCGGCTTCATGGATTAAAACCGGGGCGCCAGTAGCCCGATGCAGAGCGGCCAGCCCGCCGACATGATCGATATGCGTGTGCGTGCTGAGAATTGCGCGCACATTCAATTTGTGCGTTCTTAAAATCTCCAAAATGCGCTCAGTCTCATCGCCCGGATCGACAACGATCGCTTCTCGCGTCACAGGATCGCCCAAGATCGAGCAGTTACACTGCAGCAATCCCACAGGAATAATTTCGTGTATAAGCTTCTCGGTCATGGTCGAAGTATAGCAAGCAGGCGCAACGCTTTCCCTGCCGACGTGCCGGTCCCCCGGCGTGCATTGAGCCTCTGCGGTGAAGTGTTGCGTACTCTCCACCGTCCATCTCATCTGCTACTATGAAAGCGCTGCGCTGCGCAATCATTCAAAAGGCCCGGGACCCGATGGAAACACCACTGATCAGAGAAGAACAAAATTTGGGCGCCAGGCACATGGATTTTCGCGGCTGCCGCCTGCCGGATATTTTTTCCGGCTTTGACACCGAATACCGCGCCGCGCGCGACACCGTGGCCATCTTCGATACCAACTGGCACGCCATTGTGGAACTGAGCGGCCCGGATCGCGTGCGTTACCTGAACGCGATCGTCAGCAATGACATCAAGAAACTGGGCGAAGAATTCGGCGCGCTGGCGCTGCTGCTGAATCCCCAGGGCCACATCCTCGCCGAACTGGAGGTTTATGCGCTGCAAGAGAAGCTGCTGGTGCTGTCGCACGCTTCGGTGCGGGAGCGCACGAACGCGACGCTGGAAAAATTCATTATCATGGACGACGTCACCCTGACCGACGTCAGCGATCAATACGGCACGGTGGCCATCGAAGGCCCTCGCGCCGGCACGATCGTTGCGGAAGCCTGCGGCCTGGCGCTGGAAGGATTTTCCGAGCATGCGCTGGCCGAAGTGAAAATAGCCGGAGTTCCCTGCCATCTGATTCGGCACTCGCATTTCGGAAGCCCCGGTGCGGAGATCGTGGCTGCGCGCGAGCATCTCGGTGTGCTGTGGAACAGCTTGTACGCGAGCGTTCATGCTCAGCATGGATTGCCGATAGGCATGCGGACGCTCAACACGCTTCGCCTGGAAGCCGGCATAGCCTGGTTCCCGGACGATTTCAACGACACAGTGATACCGCAGGAAGCCGCGCTGGAATCGTCGCACATCAGTTTCACCAAAGGGTGTTACACCGGCCAGGAAATCGTCGAGCGCGTCAGGTCGCGCGGGCAAGTGAATCGCCGCCTCACGCGGTTGAAATTTTCTTCCAGTGAGCCGCCCATACCGCTGACGCGCCTGCGCACCAAAGATTCCGAAGCCAAGGAAGTGGGCATCATCACGAGCTCCGCGTTCTCGCCATCGGCTGGTACAGCTATAGGCATGGCCTACGTACGGCGCGAACACAACTCCCCGGGCACAATTTTGGATATTGACGGTGGAAACGCAGAAGTCCGCGCTTGAGCGATTTAGCCGCAAAGTGGAAGCAATTGTGGCGCGGATTTTGGGTGCCACAGGTGCCAAAAAATGACGATTAGAAACTGGCGCTGTCGTTTGTTTTGAATAAGTTGCGGCGTTTTCTAATCGGCCGCAGTGACGATTAGAAATTGTCCGATGAAGCTCGATTTGTGAGGGCAACCGCGGGCGGCTGTGCAGCCCGGCAGCGGCTTCAGGGCGGAGATTTTCATCCGGCGACGTGTTTTCGGTGGCGATTGTTCCGCCTTCGACAAGATTCCCAGGGGTGGAGATCGTCGGAGAGACACCACGGCCTTCGAGTTTGGGAATTTGCAGCACGGCGGCTATAAATTTTTCGTCGTCGCGCTGTCTCCGAAATTTTTTCATTTGGCCGACCCCCGAATCACATTAGCACGCTGGGAATTTGGCGAGTATTGGCCGGAAGAACAGTCGAGGTACAGAAATAGTACCAGCTGTACGAAATGAAGGCCGCGGGTTCGACATCTTTGGTGCGAACTTTGGCAATAATATACAAGACTAACCAAAGCTACTAGGATTGCTTCGCCGTGACAGGGTTAGAAAGTCCGCGAAAGGTAATGCTTTCTCGCAGTTGTATGAGCGAGGAATATGCTCGCTGAAAGGAATCAACGGCGGGCTTGATGGCGCTGTCATAATCCGTGCGACAGCCGGGACACTGTTGCGGAGCGAAAACACCGTGCTTTTTCCCGAACTCTGGAGGGTCCTCCATGTCGAGAGTTACTTTTGTGCCGCACCAACAGTGAATTTCCACGTACCGGAGATCAGACAGCGAAACAATAGTCTCGTTTTGCGTCATTTCGTTACCTCATTCGACATATCGAGAGAGATCGGAAAGCAGGACAGTCTTATGATCTAGCTTTGCTTCCCTATAGTGCTCGCCTAGTTTGGACAACTGATCTTTGTCGCACCAAGCGACACCAGCTTTAATTATTTTCTCCCAAGGTTGAGGCTGTTTTTCAATTTCATCATATAAAAGCTTGAAATCATACGCTTGGTTGCGGAATCGAAGGCGCGCTTCTAGTCGAATTAGCGAGGCGATCGAATCAGATGCCTGTAGCGCAAAGCTAAGCCTGTCGTCCGCAAAAGTGATTCCCTTCATTCGCTCTCTGGCATCCTGGTATTGAATCTTAATCTTTCGGTAGAGCTGATAAAAAGGCCAAGCCTTTTCCTCTTCATCGTCGCAGTACAGGTTGATAATGCCATCTTTGGGGCAATCCGAAAGAATTTCAAGAATGCTTCTGGCGAACGCTGTATAGCCGGGATCGTTGCCCCACATTTCGCGATACTGTTCTGGCAATTTCTTGTATTCTTTTACATCTATGGCTACCCGAGAAATCATGTGGAAGTGTCGGCGTATGCAGAGAACAAAAGGCTTTAGCGCAGCAATTCTATCTTCGACTCCCATAGCCGAAACTTTTTCGCTTAGCGGGCGATGAAGTTTTAGGGCTTCTTTCATTTCCAGAAATTGGATTCCATTTTGATGAAGGAGGTACGCCCAGTCGTTCACGAAATCTCCGACATGGCTCAGATTAAGTGCAACTACAAAACCGTAGACAACAACTTCAGAGTCCTGGAATTTACCGCTTTCGTCCATAAATGTGGATACTGTAACCATATTCGTTCTCTCATCACCGTAATCGAACAAACTACGGCGCTATATTGACTTGCACACACCACTCCTCTACCGTCCGTTTTGGAGAGTATTAATGCCGAGTCGCCCAAAATCTTCCGCCAAAAACGAACCCGGTGACTATGGCGCGTTTGAAACGGCCTTAAAGAAAGTTCTTTCTGTCCTCCGTTCTGAGATCAAATTGAAAAAGAAGCCACCCAAGCGCGTCGTTTCCCGCGTATCCCCCGCACCGGATTAGTTTCTCGGAATTCCCAACTTGCCGGTGACCTCTGCGAGGTTTAACCGCTTTCCCGCAACTTGCGATAAAGCTAACTGGAATCTGGCTCCGTCAGTTCATCGGATTATCTTTTGTTGTATGTTGATTTTAACGCCATCTTTGTTCGTCCAGATATCGAAAAATATGGAACGGCTCGACGCTGATATATGTTCCCTTCAATCCGCGCTTGAGCAAACTCGAAAAGTTTTAGAGTCCGTTAGTGTGAACCTTGCCGTCAACGTATCGGTCCGCGTGATCAATGACGTAGTGAGTGCAATCACGCATCAAACCTTCGTAGGATTGCAGTTTGTCAGTCATCAGCGCGGATTCCGCATTCACATGCTTGCGGACTTCGTCTTGAACAAGTGGCTTGCGCCGATGCTGATACGTTTCGCACTTCGCCGCCGCGTTTCACATTCCCATGACGATTACTTCGTCATGCGGCCCGCCAGTCACGATCCGGCGCTGATGCACGTCACGGTGCATAATTGCGAGCCTTACCGCCAATGAAAGTCTCGTCTACTTCAACTTCGCTGCCCTCGCGGCCTACCTTCACGAGCGAGCTCCGCCGCAAAGCGAGTCGCAACCGGTGTAACACAAACCACGCGGACTTCTGAGTGATTCCAAGGGCGCGGTGAATCTCGTAGGAGCTAACGCCATTCTTACACTTAATCAGCATCCCAAAGAGCGCAGAGCCACTTGTCCAGTGTCAGCGGGCTATCCTCAAAGATGGTGCCCACCTTGACAGAGAACTGCCGCGCACACGCCTTGCACTTCCATCGGCGTTGCGAAGCTAGGTAGTAGTTCTCTTTATGGCCGCACTTGGGGCACACCGTCCCTTGCGGCCAGTGCAGCCCGGCTACGGTATCAATGCAGACCTGCTCGTTACTGAAGTACTGAATCGCTTGCTGAAGTGTTCTTGGCTTTTCCATGATGCGAGAGCCAGAGGCTAATCCTCATGGTTAGTCAAGTATATTACTGCCGAACTTGAGCAGACATAGGGAAGTTACGTTAACAAACTAGCTGTGCGAAATCGCGGGATTGCAACTTGGAAGGGTTAGCTTTTGTTAAAATTCATGGAGCGCATGAAGCTGCCGCGGTCGTTGTCGATTTTCTTTTGCAGCTGGAAGATTGCGTAGAGCAGCGCTTCCGGACGCGGCGGGCATCCCGGGACGTATACATCGATGGGGATCACCTGATTCACGCCCTGCACGACTGCGTAATTATTGAATACGCCGCCGGACGTGGCGCAGGCCCCCATGGAAATGGCCCACTTCGGTTCCGGCATTTGTTCGTAGAGCTGCTTGATTACCGGGGCCATTTTCACCGAGACGCGGCCGGCGATGATCATCAGATCCGACTGGCGCGGTGAGCCGCGGAAAACCTCGGCGCCGAAACGCGCAATGTCGTAGCGCGAGGACGCCATAGACATCATTTCAATCGCGCAACAAGCCAAACCGAACGACATCGGCCAGATGGAACTGCGGCGCGCCCAGTTCACCACTTTGTCGAGCGACGCGAACAGAATACCTTCGTCCTTCAGGAAATTCGCGTCCTGACCTGGAGCTTCCAGCGTTACGCCTTTTGCGAGTTCAACGCTCATTTGGTGCGGGTCCGTCCCTGTGTGCCTTCGCGTTAAATTCTATTGTGCTTCTTTGTACGCGGCATTGCAACGGCGCGATGCACCTGCTGAAAGCAGTAAAAAAAAGGCCCTCGACGTCCCAAGGACCCTGAGCGGCTAAGGGACGTGATCCCGGGTGACGGCGGTACACCGATTATCGCGGCGTTCCGTTGCGCCGTGGCTCCCGCTATTTCGGTTGCCGATTATTCCGGTTTTAGGTCACTCCGCGGGTTCGGTTTACTCCGCCTTTTGATTGTCGGCGGTTTGTTGCGGTTCTTCGGATTTCTTCCAACTGGAGTCGGGATCGAAGCTGGTTAGGCCTGTGGCGCGCTGTTCGGTCTCTTTGCCCAAATCTTTTTGGTACACCGTGCCATCCTGGCTGACGATGAACGTCATCACTCCGGAATCGCGATAAGCCGCTGGATAGGCCACGAACGCGAAGCCTTTCGTCATCTTGCCGTCAACAATGTAAGCCACCGCGCCGCCTTGCGCATGCTTCCCCTGGCGGTCCAATTCGCGGAATAAATAGCCGCGAAACGGCACCGGGCCGGTTTTCAGATTTTTCGCCAGCCCGCCTTCGCTGCCGGCATTCGCTACCAGCGGACCGATGGGGCTCTCGAACTGATTGTCCGTGCCGAGCCAGTACAATCCGTCGTGCTTGCCTTCATCACTCATAAATTTCGCGGCATATTCATTGTGCTCTTTGGCGAAGTAATCTTTTTCCGCCGCGACCAGTTCCTGGCATACGCGGATCGCCGACAATTCGTTGCTACCGACGCGGCGGTACAGAATTTCCTGTTTTCCGGCGTCAGTATCGAAAAACCACTGCCCGTCTTTAGTGCTGACCAGCGGTATCGGCGTCGGCCAGTTATCCGCGCCTACATACAATGTGGTTGTGCTGTCGGGCTCCACCACAATGCGATGCATCACCTGAAACCGTTGCACGAAATTCGTGCGGTTGGTTTCGTCCTCCGCGGGATCGCCGGAGGAGATGATGTCTTTGCCCGCCGGCCCCAACACTTCGAGCATCGCTTTTTCGTCGTTGCTCTGAGCGGCTTCAAAGAGCGCCTTGCTTGCGTCCTCGGCAGACGGATAGGTCTTCTGGCCCTGCTGCTGCGCCAGCAAACTCACCGGGTAAAGCACCAGTATGGCCGCGACTAAAGTGACCAGCGCGGAAAACTTCGAAAGAATGGCCGGACTCTGATTCTGGGATGTGCTGTTGATTCGGCCCATAGCTATCGTCTCCATTTTAATTTGCAGGTTTTACTTGTGATTCGGATTTTTGGTTTCGGTTACGGTTGAACTGCGTTCGTCGCGCATGTCAGCGGTGAGGTGTGGCATGTACGGCACGGCTTACGTGGCAGTGGCCGATTCATCCCTGATGGAATGATCGGCCTGCTTGCCAAACTTGGTTAGTCTACCGATGGCCGCCGCCGTGACCGCCGCCACCACCGCGACTGCCACCGCCACCATGACTGCCGCCACCGCCGTGCGAGCCTCCAAAGCTGCTGCTGCCGCGCGACGAATAGCTGCGGGTTTCGCCGCCATGGTTCTGGCCGCTGAACGCGCCGGAGTGCATGCCGGATTGCCCGCGCGCATCGCCGTAACCGCGCGCTGCGTGGGTGTTGCCGTTAAACGGCCTCGCACCCGCTCCGCCGCGGGATGCATTGCCGCCACGGGATGCATTGCCGCCCCGATAAGCGCCGCCACCGCGAACATTATTCGAAACGCCGCGGTAGCCGCCGCCGCGATAATAGTTGTTGCGGTTGTAAAACGTGTTGCTACGCGAATAGTAGGGGTGCCCGCCGTAAACGACTCCGCGCCCGCGCCAGTCGGCACCCCAGTGGCCCCAACCCCAGCCAAACCCGCCATAGAACCCAACACCAAATCCAACTCCAAACGAGAGAAAAGGTCCGCCGCCAAACCAAATACCCGGGTAGTTGTACCAATACGGCCAGGGAGAAACGGGATAGCCATACACCGCCCATGGGTTGTAAGCCGGGACGTAGACGACCTGCGGATTCGCGGGCTGAATGACTACGGTGGATCCCTGGTTGCTGACTACCTGTTGCGGAGTAGTCTTCAAATTTCCGGCCTGTTGCGCCTTCTGGCGCATCACCTGAATCGCGTCCATTACATCCTGCTGCTGATTGTAATAGGCGTCGCCCAGCGAGGAAGTCCACGAAACGTTCTTATCCATATTGCCCAGCACGCTGGGGAATGCGGTGAGCGCTTTGACGCTGGGGTCCCAATCTTTCTGGTCGACGGCTTGCGCCAGCGCCTGGTCTTTCAAGTCCGGGTGGTCCTGCAGGAAACGATCGGCCTCCACGATTTGCGCCGGGAAAGTGGAAGCCGCTAGAATCTGCGCGACCAGCGAATCGGGATACAGCGCGATCGGCGCCACCACCTGCTGGAGTTGCTGCGGCGTCTGCTGCGAATACTGCGGCGCCTGCGTGCCCTGCGGCTGCTGATTTGGCGCGGCCTGACTGTCTTGCGCGGCCGATACGCCGGGCGGCAAGGTGACGAAAAGCATCGCTAGCGCCAGAAGGGATGCCAATATCTTGGTGCCAAAGGAACTTTGCGCCCAGGGAGCATGCCTTGGGGAGTTTGGTGCGCGCAACGCCGAGGGGGAGATCGATTCGCGGCGGTGGGCTTGAAACTTCATGAAATAACCTGGGGTCCTCATTGTGGGACGCCTCCTAAGAATTAAGACGAGTTACGAACCCTTAAGGTTGCAGAAATTAACATCTTGAGAGCCGTAATCTGACCTGACAGTCCATCAAACCCGTCTCCCGCCAAAAACTCTCTACTGTTTTATATGTATCGCGATTTTCCTGGAAACAATTTTCCATTCGCCCGGCTCGATGCTGTGCAGTTCGACCATCGTCGATTGTTCGAGCTCACTTTACACTGGAATCGAGTTAGCCGTTCAAATCCGCTGCTTCCAAAAATCGCGGCGGGCGGCGCGCCTTGGTGCACTGCTCGAACGCGTAGGCGAACTTGATGAGGGCGGGCTCGCTCCACGCGCGTCCGAAAAATGAAATGCCTACCGGCAGACCCATCACCAAGCCCGCCGGCAGGGTGACGCTGGGATAGCCCGCTACAGCTGCTGCCGTGGAAGATTGACCGCCGGCATTATCGCCATCGACCAAATCGGTGAGCCATGCGGGGCCGCCGGTGGGCGCGATCAGCGCGTCCAGCTTGAATTTGTCCATGGTGGCATCGATTCCCTCCTGGCGCGCCAAGCGTAAATTATTTTCGAGCGCGTCGCGATATTCTTTTGTGGTCAGAGGACCTTTGGCTTCGGCTTTCAAGAACATATCCTGGCCGAAATAGGGCATTTCGTCCTGGCGATGGCGCTGATTGAATTCGATTACTTCTTTTAGCGTGTGCACCGGGGCGCCGGGGCCCAGGCGCGCCAGATAGGCATTCAAATCCGCCTTTAATTCGTAGAGCAGGACTATGTTTTCGTTTTCTCCGGTTTTGCCGATGGTAGCGATTTCGGCGGGATCAACGACGGTTGCGCCCTGTTTTTTCAAAACGTCAATGGCCTGCTCCATCAGCCGATCGACGCCTTCATTGAAGCCGAAATATTTCCGGACTACGCCGATGCGGGCGCCGCTTAAACCGTTGGGATCGAGAAATTGCGCGTAATCGGTGAACGATTTTCCCTGGCTCGCCGTCGTTGCGTCGTCGTCGGCGTCGGTTCCGGTCAAGGCTGCCAGCAAGATCGCTGCATCGCGCACCGTGCGGCACATGGGGCCGGCGCCATCTTGTGTATGCGAGATCGGGATGATTCCGCTGCGGCTGACGAGGCCGACGGTGGGCTTAATCCCGACAATCCCATTCGCCGACGAAGGGCACACGATGGAGCCATCCGTTTCGGTGCCGATGGCCACCGCACAGACATTCGCGGCTACTCCTGCGCCGGAGCCGGAGCTTGAGCCGCAGGGGTTGCGATTCAACGCGTATGGATTTCGGGTCAGGCCGCCGCGGCCACTCCAGCCGCTGGTGGAGTGGCTGGAGCGAATATTGGCCCACTCGCTGGGATTTGTTTTGCCCAGGAGCACCGCGCCGGATTCGCGGAGTTTCTGCGCGACCGCGGAATCTTTGGGCGGCTTGGCTCCGATCAGCGCCAAGGAGCCCGCAGTCGTCATCATGCGATCGGCAGTATCGATGTTGTCCTTTAACATCACGGGAATGCCGTGTAACGGGCCGCGCGGGCGGGCTTGTTTGCGTTCTTTGTCGAGGGCGTCGGCAATGGCCAGCGCGTCGGGATTAGTCTCGATGACGCTGTTGATTTCCGGGCCGCTTTTATCGATGGCCTCGATGCGTGCGAGATACATTTCGACCAGCGACCGCGCTGTGTATTTCCCGGACTTCATGCCGTCCTGCAATTCGCCGATAGTGATTTCGTCCAGCTCGAATGGCTTTACGTCGTCGGGGCGGTACGTCTTCCGGACGGTATTTGCGCCCGCATCAAGACGAGCGCTGCGTGACCCGTTCAGCGGCGCCGCGCCCAAAACAGGCGCGAGCGCTGCGGCCGCGCCAGTGATAGCGCCGGCCTTCAAAAATTCCCGCCGCGCAGGTCCGCGCTGCTCGTCCGTTCGTTTTTGGCTTGCGCTCAAGGGTAAGTACCGTCGGTGGAATTAGTCGCGCACATGGTACGCCAAATCGATGCAACGCCAAAGTTACACTCGTGATATGGGAGTTGTTTCGGTAGCGGCACCGCCACCAAAGCCGGAAGCCGGCGGGACGCCGGTGCTACGCGTTCGCGGCACTTCCTGATGGCCGCGGGAGCAGGTGTGAGGCTATTTCACTTCGATGGTGAGCGCGGCATTTTTTGTGTTTCCGCTTCCGTCGTCCGCGGTGAGCGTGTAGGTGGTGGTTTTCTTTGGCGCTAGCTGCAGGCAACGATTGGCCGAGGGCCAGACATCCGCGTCTGGAGGATCCAATTTTACCCCCTTCGCGTTGGACACGCCGTAGCACATTTCAACTTCGTCTCCGCGATGGATCAGGCCCGGCGTAGCGTAAAAAGCCATGATTTTGAATTCGTTTCCGCCCAGATTATCGAATGCCTTCTGCGCGTCGTCCCGCTGCTCTTCACTCTGCGCCGCTTTCTGCTTGGCGGCGAGATCCGAATTTTCCTGCCAACGCGACCAGAACGTGTAGGCCATATACAACAGCACTACCGCGACCACCGCGCCAAAGATAAGCCACATATCGCGCAAAGTATGCGGAGTTTTCGGTTCAGGTGGTTCGAGCATCGGTCTTTTTTCCTCGCGGATCGCGTGTCGGGCCGGTATTAGGGTACCCTCAGCACGATTTTGCCAAATTGCTCGCGCGACTCCAACCTGCGATGCGCGTCCGCGCATTTTTCCAGGGGCATCACTACGTCGATCACCGGCTTCAGCAGACCGCGCTTCAAAAGTTCCAGCGCTGAATACAGCTCTGCTTTGCTTCCCATGTACGAGCCGAGAATCGTAAGCTGGCGCACGAACAAATAATTGATATCGATGGCGCCGTCGGGGCCCGTTGTGGCGCCGCAGGTGACCAGCCTTCCGCCGACGGCCAGGCTGCGGATGCTGTCTTTCCAGGTGGCCTCGCCCACGTGCTCGAATACGACATTCACCCCGCGGCGATTTGTAATTTGTTTCACCGCGTCGGCGATTTTCCGCGTGGAATGGTTGATCACGTCGTCCGCGCCAAGTTCTCTGGCCTTGGCCACTTTTTCATCTGACCCCGCCGTCGCGATCACACGCGCGCCCGTCGCCTTGGCGATCTGGATGGCCGCGCTGCCGACACCGCTGCCGCCGCCTAGAATGAGCACGGTTTCAGCTGGTTTCAGTTGCGCTCGCGTGATCAGCATGTGCCAGGCGGTGAGCGACACCAGCGGAAACGCGGCGGCTTGCTCGTAGCTGAGATTTTCGGGTATCGGCACGCAGTTTACGGCCGGGGATTTCACATACTCCGCGCAACCGCCGTCGACCATTCGGCCGAAGAGCGTATAGGCGCGGCATAAATTGTCTTGGCCGGCCAGACACTGCTCGCACTGGCCGCAAGAGATCCCAGGCTGCAGCATTACGCGGTCGCCAGCCTTGACGTTTGTTACTTTGTCGCCGACGCGAGCTACGTCCCCGGCAATATCGCTTCCCGGGATGTGCGGCAAAGGAATACTGATCCCGGGCATACCGCGTCGCAGCCAGAGATCCAGGTGATTCAGGGCGCAGGCACGCACCCGGACCAAAACTTCGTACGGTGAAATCTGCGGGTCGGGCACGTCGAAATACCGCAACACTTCGGGACCGCCGTGCTCCGCATATACGATCGCCTTCATCTTCGAATTCCTCGCACAACACCGCCGTCAGTGGTATCAGTGGTAGCCGGATACAGTCAAGCACGAGAGCCACGGCGGATCTCGAATCCGTGCTCCGCGGCTCTGCGCTGAATGAGATTGACAGTCTCGCTACAGTTCTCTGCTGCAGGCATCTTATCGAGCGCAGAGAATCCAGCGCATTAGACGCAGAGCGCGCAGAGTAAGACTGAGACTTCGAACGTCATCCGCTGTGCATGTACACGTCGGCCGGTGCATGAAATGTTTACGCGTTGTGCTACCGTATCTGAATGGAGGCGATATCGATTCCGCCGAGCGGGAACGCGAATTGTTACCTCCTACTGGCTCGCGATTGCTCCTTGTGCCTCACCCTGTACGAGACACCACCCGAAACAAATGGACGCTCTGGAATTCTTGCGCCGTTTCTAAATGATTTGGAATGAAGAACATGATTTTTTCTACCCGAAACTAATTGACTTTTGCCGGCAGGTCTTAGCAAAGCAGAAGACTACGGAAAATGGATATATTTGAAGAAGTCGTGAGGATGCGACAGGCTGGCGAGCGCGGGGCGCTCGCTACGATCGTGCATACCAATGGCTCGATACCGAGCTATGAAAGTTCGCGAATGCTGGTGCGCGATGACGGTTCCATTTTGGGAACGGTAGGCGGCGGGTGCGTCGAGGCCGAAGTCTGGGCAGCTGCGAAAGAAGTGATCGTGGCGGAGCAGCCGCGCAAACTCACTTTCAATCTGAACCACGACGCCGAATACGATTCTGGCTTGATCTGCGGCGGCACCCTGGAGATTTTTGTGGAACCCGTTCTTCCGCAACCTACGCTTTACATTTTTGGCGGCGGCCATGTTTCCAGCGCGGTGGCCAAGGTCGCGCACCCCGCGGGATTCAAAATCGCGATCATTGACGACCGCGAAGCGTTCGCCAACGCGGAACGATTTCCGATGGCGACTGAAATTTACACCTCGTATGGGGACGCCTTCGAAAAAATTCAGCCGAATTCTTCCAGCTATCTTCTGATTGTGACGCGCGGGCATACCGGTGACATGCGCGTGCTGGCCTGGGCTCTGGGAACGGAAACGCGCGGCTTCGTGCCGCGATACGTGGGGATGATGGGCAGCAAGCGAAAAGTGATCGCGGTTTATAAAGCTCTGCAGAAGGAAGGATTCACGCAAGCGCAGTTCGATCGCGTGAACGCGCCTGTTGGCCTGGACATCGGCGCGCTCACTCCCGAAGAAATTGCAGTGAGCATCACCGCCGAACTGATCGCTGCGCGCCGCAACGCGCAGAATCTTCCGAATAAATCCATCCGGCTTTCCGAAATCGCGCATCTGCTGCAAGAATAAAGTCATGCTGGCCGTCGCGATCCTTGCCGCCGGAGAATCCCGGCGCATGGGCCAACCGAAAGCTCTCGTCGAGCTGCAGGGTGCAACATTTGTTGAGCGTTTAATTGCAGCAACGCGCCATCCGCGGATCGGACTCACTCAAATTGTTTTGGGGGCCGGCGCTGAGGACATTCGCGCGAAGCTGGCTGCGGCGTCCGCGTCGATCATCGTGAATCCCGATTGGCCCAAGGGGCAGCTTTCGTCTATTCACGCGGCGATCCGGAGCTTGCCGCCCGGCGCGACCGAAGGACTCTTGGTTTGTCCGGTGGATCACCCTATGGTGTCGGCGGATTTGATTGCGCAGCTTATTCGCGCATTCGACGACAGCGGCAGGCTCATCGTCTTGCCAAAATTTCATGGCCGGCGCGGACATCCGGTTATTTTTCGGGCCGCGCTTTATGAGGAACTGCTTGAGGCGCCAGTTGACGTCGGAGCGCGGCAGGTGGTTTGGGACCATGCGGGTGACGTCGCGGAAGTGGAGACGGAAGATGAAGGCGTGATTTTAAATTTGAATAATCCGCAGGCGGTGAGGAAGGTGCGGCGTCTGGAATGAGGCGAGTCGTTCGGCCATGGAAGCATGTGTCGCACCTGCGGCGTTTGTTTCCGAGTGGATCGGCAACCGCAACATCTCGGCAATCGCAACATCCGGTGCGGATACCAATTGTTCTTGTACCCCGCTCGACAATGTCGGCGTCTTACGAGATTTTCTTGAGGAGAGCTGCTACTGCGTCGGAGCAGAGCTGGGCTGCGTGAAAAGTTGCTGGAGGGAGACCGCCGAGCGCATCGGAAACTTGCTGCGGGCTAAACGAGCGGAGTTGCGCTACGGTCTTGCCGGCAATCAAATCGGTCAGGACTGAGCTGCTGGCGATGGCGGCCACACAACCCTGGGTTTTAAAGCGAGCGGCCACGACGTGATGTTCTTTTACTTGTACCGCAAGCCGCAAGATATCACCGCAAACTGGGTTTGTGACTTCCACTGTCGCGCTGGCGTCGGGAAAATCTCCGGAGTTATGCGGGTTGCGAAAATGTTCGAGAATGGTTTCGTTGAACAGGGCGTTACTGCCTCGGGAACATCGGGTTAGAAACTCATTAGAAAACTACTAGGCGTACTGGGCGCGCCTGTGAGTATAATGCGCCGCGTTGATGCTTGATAGTTGATAGAGCGATGTGCAAGGCGGTTTCTCATATTGTTCGCTTTATGGTTCAAACTGATTGACAGGAGTGGGCTTAGCGTATAACTTAGCAGACCCAGCTAGCGCTTTCCCGAATAGGGCGCGGAAAAGCGGTCAAATAACTCGCCTACAGGAAGATTGGAGACAGAAAGATGCGACGAATCGGACAGATCTTCGGGCTCGCACTGGTGCTTGCTGTGACCGCTACCGCCAGCTTTGCGCAAGAAGGAAGACTGAAGATTAAAGTGACGCCTCCTCAGGCCTACGTATTCGTAGATGGCAATGCTATTAGGGACGGGCACCAGACTGTAAAGTTAGCAGCCGGCAAGCACACCGTGGTCGTGGTGAACTACGGGTACAAAATCTCGACGCAGGACGTGAACATCGAGGCCGGCAAGTCCACGGATCTTGCCGTTACGCTCGAACCCTATGGCGATAAAGTCGCCGGACCCTGGGGTCGCGTTTACATTACAGGCGTGGATGTGCGCGCCGCAGTTCTGTCCGAAGGGAAAACACCGGGGTATTTCGTCGGGCACGTCGACGAGTTTAATAATGATTTCTGGATCTGGAAGCAGGAGTTGCTGCTTCCGCCGGGCACGCATCACCTGACCATCACTCGTGAGGGCAAAGAGCTTTGGTCTGGGGACGTGAACGTCGAAGCCGGGAAGAAGGTTTCGATCAACGTCAGCAAGAACAAGCAAGTGACTACGGATTGGTCGAATCGGCAAGCGGAGTTGCAGAAGAAAGCGCCGCTGCCCCGCTTCCATGCAGGCATCGCCAGCGCGACGGTAGTGATCGCGCCGACAAAAGCCGCAGTGACCAATTCGACTGCAAACATCAAGTGCAGCGAGAACACGAATTTGCAATGGCAAACGACTGACGCCGTGGACGTGACCATCGACAACGGCGTTGGCAATGTGGACGCCAGCGGCTCAAAGGGTGTATCGCCGCGCGCTACGACCACGTACACGTTGACTGCCGTTGGTCCTGGCGGAAAGGCAACCAGCACCGAGACGGTAAACGTGGACACCAAGGCCGTCGCCGACATCAATGCGAATCCGCCGGAAGTGAAGTATCGCAAGATCGGAGAAAAGGTTATTACGCAGGATTCATCGACGGTGACCTGGACAACGTCCAATGCCGATTCCGCGACGCTTAACGGTGACAAGGTTGATCTGAATGGCAACAAGAGCGTCAAGGCGCAACCGAAGGACGACTCGCAGGTTCCAGAAGGCGGACAGCCACGCACGATTGACGAAAGCAATGCCTACGCGCTGACGGCTACAAACGTTTGCGGCGGATCGGCCACGGCCACCGCGAATGTTCACATTACCGGCACGGTGGAACCGATTCCGACTGTTGTGTTGCAGAGCGTGTTCTATCCGACCGATTATCCGGACAAGAAGAATCCGCAAGTTGGCTTGGTCAAGAGCCAGCAGCTTGACCTGGCGACGCTGGCCGGGGGATTCAAGAAGTATCTGGAATACGATCCGGACGCCAAGCTTTCCGTCGAGGCTTATGCTGACGTGCGTGGCTCGAAGCCCCATAACCAGGATTTGAGCGAACGTCGCGTCGAACGCATCAAGCAGTATCTGGTCGAGCAGGGAATTTCCGCGGATAAGGTGCAGACTGCGGCCTACGGTAAAGAACGGCCGATGGATCGCAAGGAAGTGAAGGATCTGGAATCGACCAATCCGAACACGCCTCCCAAGGCGCGGATGCGCAATGTCACCGGCGACTGGTATGCATACAACCGCCGCGCGGACATTGTTCTGCTGCCCTCTGGAAAGAAGTCGGCGCAGTACTATCCGCACAACGCCGACGATTCCGGAATCATCTGGCAGATACCGAAGCCGCGTTTGAAGAAAGTGGAAGCAGCGCAGTAGTTCGGTACACACATACACAAGTTGACGCGCCGGAGAGTTCCACTCTCCGGCGTTTTTTTTGTGTTGCCAGGTCTTCGCGAGCAGATCGATTGTTCGATGGATGGATGCGTGCTTGGTGTCGTGACACGCACTCACGGCCTTTTCGTTATCCTGCGCCGCGCGAAGATCCTTCTTCGTGCGTTGGCGTGTTTGACGCGGACAGATTCGGCCGATGGTTCCAGCCATTCGTAAATTGCACGGCGCACAAGTAGGATCGTCTGCAGAATGCCTCCGATACGTTCAGCCGCGATGCGAATCGTGTCGCTTGCGCCGAGTGTTACGTCGATCCTGCTGGCGCTAGGGGCGCGGCGCGAACTGGTGGGAGTGAGCCGATGGTGCAAGGATGTGGCCGACGTGGGGCGCCGCCCAACGGTTGGCGACTGTTGGAAGCTTGATGTTCGCGAGGCGATGAAGCTGAGGCCAACTTTATTGATTGGCTCGGTTCCGTTCGCTCAAGCTACTGTCGCTAAGATTCTGGAACAGCCTGTCGCATTCCTGGCGATTAATCCACGTTCGTTGGCCGATATCCAGAATGATATTCGTACGCTGGGAAATGTGGTGAATCGCGCGAAGGCCGGTGAGAGGTTGATCCGGCAGATGGAAAGTGCATTCGAAGACATTGCCAAGCGCGTGAGATGTGGGAGCAAGACTGGTGCATATTCGCGACGGCCACGAGTTTACTGTGAAGCGTGGCCGAAACCGCGAATCAGTTCCCCTCCCTGGGTGGCGGAATTGGTGGAGATTGCGGGTGGCAAGGCGGCCTTCAATTCGGGGGCGCGAGTGAGCGACGAAGAGGTCGCGAGGTCACAGCCGGATCTGATCGTTTTGGCGTGGGCCGCGAGTGGCGCTCGCGCGAAGCCAGCTTCCGCGCTGCGTAATCCTGCGTGGCGAAATGTGCCAGCGGTGAAGAATGGAAACGTCGTGGTGATCCGCGACGAGTTGCTCAACACCCCCGGTCCGCCGCTGATGCGCGGGGTGCAGGAGTTGGCGCGCGCGATTGCGCAGTGCAGACGCACATCAAGAGCGCGGTGGCGGAGTTATCTGACTAACGGTTGAGGTCTTTGATGTTGACGATTGTGGCTGGAGTGATTGAGTCGGACGGTAAACTGCTGGTGTGCCAGCGGCGACGTGGAAGCGCGTTTGAATTGATGTGGGAGTTTCCTGGCGGCAAACTGCAAGGCGGCGAAAATCCTGTGCAAGGCTTGCGCCGCGAATTACGCGAAGAGCTTGGAGTGGAGGCTGAGATCGGAGCGGAACTGTATCGCACGCGACATCTTTACCCGGAATTGGGTGAGCCGATCGAAGTGATTTTCCTGGCGGCTGCAGTAAGCGTTAGCAGCGTGCAAAACATTGTGTTCGAGAGTATGGAGTGGCGGGAGCCGGGTACGCTGACTGAGTTGAACTTTCTGCCAGCGGACCGCGAATTCCTGGCAACGCTGGTCGGACGGAGCGCGAATGCCGAGCGAGGAGTTTCCCGCGGCTGATCGATGGTGAGAACACGCCAAGAAAAACGTTATGCTTCTGAATATGCGCATTCGGCGATGGGGTGTATTCTAGCGGTATCAAAAACATGAAGCGCGCACCTTGGGAGGTGACGGGCTTTCGCATCCCGGCGGATGAAAGGGCCAGGCCAAGCTATGGAAAACGAAATCAGCGCACCTTTGCAGGGATTAGACCCGTCTGAGATTCAGGAATGGCTTGAATCGCTGGACTCAGTGCTGCAGTCCAGCGGGCCCGATGTGGCTTCGTACATTTTGGAACGATTGCGGGCGCACGCCAAAGTTATCGGGATTGAGATTCCGTTTACCGCGAAAACTCCTTACGTCAATACCATCCCCCGCGAATTGCAGCCCCGGTTTCCTGGCGATCAGCAACTGGAGCGGCGAATCAAGAGCCTGGTGCGCTGGAATGCGATCGCCATGGTGGTGCGCGCGAATCGCGAAGAGCACAACATCGGCGGCCATATTTCCACGTACGCTTCCGCTGCTACGCTTTACGAAGTGGGCTTCAATCATTTCTTCCGTGCGCGCACGCCAGAGTTTGAGGGCGACACCATTTATTTTCAGGGACACGCGGCGCCTGGAATTTATGCACGCGCGTTTCTGGAAGGGCGACTGTCGCCGGAACAGCTTGCCAATTTTCGCCGCGAGCTAAAACCTGGGGGCGGGCTTTCTTCATACCCTCATCCCTGGCTAATGCCTGATTTCTGGGAATTCCCCACCGTGTCGATGGGCCTGAGCCCGCTGATGGCGATTTATCAGGCGAGATACAACCGCTACCTGGAAGATCGCGGGCTGAAAGCGGTAACCGACGGAAAAGTCTGGGCGTTTCTGGGCGACGGCGAAACGGATGAGCCGGAATCGCTGGGCGCGATCACTTTGGCCGCGCGGGAGAAGCTGGACAATCTGATTTTTGTGATCAACTGCAATTTGCAGCGGCTCGATGGCCCAGTGCGCGGCAACGGGCAGATCATTCAGGAACTCGAATCCGCTTTCCGCGGCGCCGGCTGGAACGTGATCAAAGTTTTGTGGGGCAGCGAGTGGGATCCGATTCTCGCGCGCGACACCGAAGGATTGTTGGTGAAGCGCATGGGCGAGTTGGTGGACGGCGAGTACCAAAAGCTGGTGGTTTCGTCGGGGGCCTATGTGCGCGAGCATTTCTTCGGCTCCGATCCGCGACTGCTGCACCTGGTTGAGCCGCTTTCCGATGAGGCGCTCCGGCGATTGCGTCTTGGGGGGCACGATCCGCGCAAGGTGTATGCCGCTTATAAAGCGGCGTGGGAGCACAAGGGCGCGCCGACCGTGATTCTGGCGCGCACGATTAAGGGCTACGGGCTGGGCGAAGCAGGCGAAGGGAAGAACGTCACGCACCAGCAGAAAAAGTTGAATGAGGAAGAATTGCGGGAGTTTCGCACGCGATTCGATATTCCGATGAGCGACGAACAATGCGCGGAAGTTCCTTTCTATCGGCCGGAGGAAAATTCCGAAGAAATCCAGTACCTGCGCGCGAGGCGGCAGGAATTGGGCGGGTACGTGCCGCAGCGGAGGGTACGTTCTGAACCGCTGGTGGCGGACCACGAGGAATTGTTCTCCGAATTCATGAACGGCAGCGATGGCCGCGAAGTTTCCACCACCATGGCGTTCGTAAGCATGCTGCGCAAAATCCTGCGCGATCCGGAAATGGGGAAACTGATTGTGCCTATCGTTCCGGACGAGGCGCGTACGTTCGGCATGGAGTCGTTGTTCCGGACGGTCGGAATTTATTCCAGCGTTGGACAGCGTTACGAACCGGTGGACGTGAATACGCTGCTTTACTACAACGAGGTGAAGGACGGACAGATTTTGGAAGAGGGCATCACCGAGGCCGGCTCGATGGCATCCTTTATTGCCGCCGGAACGGCCTACGCGACACACGGCATCAATACCATTCCGTTTTTTATTTATTATTCGATGTTCGGATTTCAGCGCATCGCTGATTTTATCTGGGCGGCGGCGGACATGCGCGTGCGCGGCTTCCTGCTGGGCGGAACTTCCGGGCGCACTACCCTGGCCGGTGAGGGTTTACAGCACCAGGACGGAAACAGCCAAGTGCTGGCGTTGCCGGTTCCGAATCTGCGCGCCTACGATCCGGCCTACGCCTATGAAATTGCCGTGATCATTCAAGACGGCATTCGCCGCATGTATAAGGAAGGCGAAAGCATTTTTTATTACATCACCGTGATGAACGAGCCGTATGCGATGCCGGAAATGCCCGGCGATGTTCGTGAAGGCATTTTAAAGGGCATGTACAAATTCCGCCCGGCCACGAACGATTCACCGCTGCGAGCGCAAGTATTCGGCAGCGGAGCGATTTTGAACGAGGCGCTGCAAGCACAGGAAATCCTGGCGAAGAAATATAACGTGGCCGCCGATGTGTGGAGCGTGACCAGCTACAAGGCTCTTTACGCCGACGGCATCGAGACCGAGCGTTGGAACCGGCTGCATCCTGGCGAGAAACCGAAGGTACCGTATGTTACGGAGTGCCTGAAAGATGCGCCGGGGGTGTGCGTGGCGGCGACGGATTATCTGAAGACGTTGCCGAACCTGATCAGCCAGTGGGTACCGCGACACTTAGCGTCGCTGGGAACCGATGGGTTCGGGCGCAGTGAAATCCGCGCGTCACTACGCGATTTCTTCGAGGTGGACGCGCGCTTCATTACGCTGGCGACTTTGCATGAGCTGTCGCTGGACGGCAAGATCGATCGCGCCGTCGTGGAAAAGGCGATCATCGATCTTGGGATTAACAGCGAAAAACCGAACCCCGTTACATCGTAAATGCCCGCCTATGAGAGGTCGCGAGAGCGAATGTAAGGTCCGTCGCTACCGTGCCGGAACGGCGTGATGTTTGATCTTGTTGTAATCCGGCATGTGGACGCACCAAACCGCCTTGCGGCGTCATTTTTAATTAGCCGCCACGAGTTGTTCTTTGTAGTGATCGATCGCAAAATTAAACGAGTCTTGCGGATCGGTGTCGACTAGAACCAGGTCTACTCCAACCATAGTGAGTTTCCAGAAACGAACCGTGCCGCCTTTGAATTGCAAGTAATTGCGCCCGCCGCATTCATTCTTCAGTAGTGGGTGGATGCTTTTGGCATCGCGCGAAACGAAGGTTAAGGCAATATGTTCGTTTTCGATTTGGATCTTGCCCAAACGGCCGCGGAATCGTGGGGACGGCAGAATCACTTGCGGGTCGACAATCAGATCGTCCTTATCCACCGAAACTCCCTCCACTTTTCTAGTGTCCAGAAGCTTGGCGGTATCGAGCCCGAGCATGTCCATCAGGCCCTTCACGGGCAGATGGAACGCTTTCACTTTCACAATGTGGACGCGCATCATTCCTTCCGCCGTCACCGCCAGGGTTCCGGTTGATTCGAAGGAAATATCGCCCTTGTCGGGGAGAATTCCTTTCAAAGTGAGCTCGCTGCCGTGAATCGTTGCGGACAACTTCTTAAGAGGGGCGTCGTGCGCGGCGAACACGAAATCGTTCAAATCGTTGGTAAGCGAAGTTGTGCTGATTTGCGCTACTGCTGAATCGACATCGACCGCGAAGGACGTCCTATCGTCGAAGTCAACCATCCGGGCGGAGGTCGGCGTTATGTGGCCTGCCAGGCGAGAGATGTCAATGGCCACGCTATCGGTCATTCGGTAATGGACATTTTGCATTACGGTGACGATTTCGCCTGCGGCGGAATTATCTGGCGCAGAGTTGACGGCTTGCGCGACGCTAACTGCTCGTGGGTGAAATGCGTTGAGCGAACTTGCGGTTAGCAGGCACAATGCACAAACGGATGGTGCGATGCGGTTCAACGGTTTGCTCCGATGTGAGGTGCGCCTGAGCGGCGCCGAATTACACAAGGGCGCGGCCGCCATCGACCACCAAAACTTGGCCGGTTACGAAATCGGCGGTCGAGAGGTAGGCCACGGCTTGCGCGATTTCATCTCCGGTGCCGGTGCGATGTAATGGGACACGGCGGACGTAGTCTTCGTCGAGCGGTTCGCCTGGAAACTGGATGGTGCCGGGCGCGACGCTGTTCACGAGGATTTCCGGGGCCAGGGCGCGAGCGAGGCAGCGGGTGAGCATGATCGAGCCGGCTTTTGAAACACAGTAGTGCGTATAGGCAGGCCACGGCAGGATGCCGCCAAGCGACGAGAGGTTGATGATACGGCCACGGCCCTGGCGCTTCATGATTGGTGCCGCGGATTGCGCGCACAGAAACTGGGATTTCAGATTAATGTTGAGAATCCTGTCCCATTGCTCTTCTGTAAGTTCTTCGAACTTCGCGGGGAAGAATGTGCCGGCGTTGTTGACCAGGATGTCGAGACGGCCGAATTCGCCTTCGGTGGCGGAAAATAATTTCTGAACGCCGGCGCGACGGGAAACGTCGGCTTCCACTGCTATGGCTCGGCGGCCTGACGATTTGATTTCATTTACCAGAGATTTGGCTTCCGACGCTGAGCTTTCATAGTTGACGATGATGTCCGCGCCTTCCGCTGCTAGACGCTGGGCGATGCTGCGCCCAATGCGTTTCGCGGCGCCGGTGATGAGAGCGACTTGACCTTCGAGCGGGTTGGCGGGCGTGGAAGTTCCCTCCTGGCGGACCTCACTTTAGCATTTTGCAAGACAACGCGAAATGAGCTTAAAAACCGGAAGAGCTTTTGACAGCGTCGTGCTTGGTTGAATCCGAATAAGCGAATGGAGAATGGCGGGTTTTAGTTTGGCGTTCGCGAGACGGGAGCCTGCTAGAATCTTGCTGATTAAATTGGAGGAAGCATGAAGGTTGATTTGCTGGCGATTGCCGCGCATCCCGATGACGTGGAACTTACCAGCGGCGGTACGATGCTGAAAATGACGCAGGCCGGATACCGCACCGGCATTTTGGATTTGACCCGGGGCGAGACAGGGTCGCGCGGAACGCCTGAGATTCGGCTGCGGGAAGCTGCGCGCGCGGGGAAGATTTTGGGGACCGCAGTGCGTCGGAATTTAGGGCTGCCTGATGCGCGGCTGGAAATTCGCGACGACTATAAGATTGCGCTGGCGGAAGTGATTCGGGAATTGCAGCCGCATACCGTGATCCTTCCTTATTGGGAAGGCCGGCACCCGGATCATTACAATGCGGCGAAACTCGGTTACGAGGCATGCTTTGTGGCCGGACTAAAAAATTATCCTCTTGGCGGCGAGGCGTTTCGGCCGTTCAAGATATTGTATGCGGCGGCGTATGAATTCATGCGCCCTACCTTTTGCATCGATATCACCAAGCAATTTGAGCGACGGAAGCAAGCGATCCTGGCCTACGCGTCGCAGTTTGCGCCACGCAAGAAGGATCGGGGATCGAAAGTCACGTTGCCGTTGGACGAGCTGGAAGGAAGGATGAATGCAATCGCGCAATATTATGGGCGACTAATTGGAGTGCAATATGCTGAGGGATTTATGGTCAAGGAGGTGATGCAAGTCGACGATGTGATGAAATTGCAGGTGAGGTCAATCTAAAGAATGAGGTTGAAAGGTAGTCCAGGTTGTAGAGGAACAGGGAAGTGCGGCAGAGGCTAGCTGGGGAGCCAATGCGGAGCTAAAACTCGTCCGACCCTTGCGCGTAGGTGAAACCGGGCAAGTCGGTAACCGGGCCGCGGCGGTCTACTTTAACTTTTTCAGGGCGCTCGCCTTCGGCGCCGGCTTTGCGCAGAATTGCGAATGTGGCTAAGGCTTCGTTGTAGAGCTTGGTGATTAAATAGGATTCACCGGTATCGATTTTCTTCCACACTTGGCCCACTTGGATTTTGGTCGGGGGCACGGTACGAATGTAGCAGAATCAAGTGGCGCGTCAATACGGAGTGTCGGCGGGATTTCATTGCAGCCGCGAGCGGAGAACGGCACGGGCAGTGAGGGTGCAGATCGTGACCCGGGGTGTCTGACAGCCGACGGGACGTTTTAGAGCCGCCAAATATTGACGGTCGGGCCAACCGTTGGCGACGATTTGCCATCCAAAGAATTCAGCGATGGGTGCTGCCGGTGGGGGTGTATAATCCGGGCAGAATCCGCCGGAGGTTTTTATGAGAATGAATTTGGCGGTGGAGTTGGGGGCAATGATTGTCGCGGCCTCGCTGATCACGTCTACGGGCGTGGCGAACGCGCAACAGGGCCAGCAGCCATCCAGTTCACAGTCGACTTCGCCACAGTCGTCTTCGCCGCAGTCTCAGCCCACGCAGCAGCCGAACAGCCAGCAGGGCGCTCAGCAGCCTACTGCCCAGCAGCCTGGCGCTCAGCCGGATGCACAACAGCCAAACGCGCAGCAGCCGAGCGGCCAACAGCAAGGCGACGTGCAGCAGGCGGATCAGAAGGCTCAAGGGCCGACTCCTGTCGACCAGCCTACCGACCCGAACGTGAAGCCTGGGACCAAGGCTGACGTCAATGCCATCGGCAACCGCAATGTGGGGCATGGATTGAATTTCTACTCGTTGGAACACGAGATTGCGCTGGGGAAGCAACTCTCCGCCGAGGTCGAGCGCCAAGCGAAATTCATTAACGATCCGGTGGTGAACGAGTACGTCAACCGGGTGGGGCAAAATTTGGTGCGCAATTCCGATGCGCAGGTTCCCTTCACTATCAAGGTGATCGATTCGGATGTAGTGAATGCGTTCGCGCTGCCGGGCGGATTTTTCTACGTGAACAGCGGATTGATTCTGCACGCCGACGAAGAGTCTGAACTGGCCGGGGTGATGGCCCATGAAATCGCGCACGTTTGCGCGCGCCATGGCACCAAGCAGGCTACCAAAGGCGAGATCACACAGTTGGCGATGATTCCCGCGATGATTTTTATCCCTTACACCTGGGCTGGATACGCGATTTATCAGGGCATGCAGTTCGCGATTCCGATGGCTTTCCTGCAATTTACGCGCACCGACGAACGCGAAGCGGATTACCTGGGTCTGCAATACATGTATAAGGCGGGGTACGATCCGAATGCGTTTGTGTCGTTCTTTGAAAAAGTAGCCGCGGACGAAAAGAAGCAGCCTGGGACCGTTCCGAAGATTTTTTCGACGCATCCGCCTACGCCGGATCGGATTGAGGCCTCGCAGAAGGAAATCGCGACGATTTTGCCGCAGCGCGACGACTACATCGTGACTACCTCGGAGTTTGACACGGTGAAGAAGCGGCTGCAGCTGATCGAAATGAACGTAAAGGTGAACGACAAGAATCCGAACAAGCCGACGCTACGCAAGAAGACCGCGCAGAACAAGCCCGGCGACGGTACCTCAACTACTTCGGGATCGGATCCAAACTCCGATCCGAATTCGGATCCCGATCGGCCCACTTTGCAGCGACGGCCGGACCCGAATCAGCAGCCGTAGAACTGGACTGCTTAGACAGAAATCAGCACTAAAGCAAAACGCCCAGCTTCGATGCCGGGCGTTTTTTTCCGGGATTAGGGAACCGCTTAGCGGTATCAATAATTCGGGCGATTGGCGGGTTGCACTTCGGCAATGCCCATGCGTTTCAGGCCTTCGGCGTAGTATTTGCGATAGAGGATATCCCACTCCTCGCTGCCTTCCAGGATTTCCTTCTTCTGCGAAGCGATCTTCGCGCGGACTTCGGTGTCAATCTGCTCTTCGACTTTCAAAAGCGAAGTGATGATGTTCACGACTTCCTGTCGGATGGTGTCGCGATCTTCGACGAAGTCCACGTCCGGGCTGGCGACCAGAAAATCGATAATTTTGTGAGAGAGGCGTACCGTTTTTTCGCGGCTCAGTCGCATGTCAGCGGAGAATTAATTTCCTTTCGCGAGCGAGCTGGCCCTTAACCTTCTTGAACATTTCCTGGTAGGAAACGCCGGTCGTACGCATTTCCTCGCAATATTTGGCCAGGATTTCGCGAACTTCTTCGTTGACGCGATCCTCGATTGTGACTTCCTCGGCCATCACCTGGCGGACCTGCTGCGTAATGCTTTCCGCGCTCTTAACTTCGATCATCTTGGCGGCTACCAGGCGCTTTACGACTTCTTTGGCCATGTAGCCGACATAATCCCGGGACAGAAGCATTCAGACCGACTCCACATGTTGAAATGAGCGTTTCAGTCTACTGGCAGGTCGCGCGAAGTGTCAAGGCAAGGCGATACGGCCGGTAAATCTCCAAATTACGTCGCGCTGAAACTATCTGCTATTCTGGAGCTTCGCTACACGTCTTTGTTTGGCAATTTTGGTTTAGCCGAAATCATCCGATTTGAGAGGAAGTAACGAGTGACCACGCCCAGTAGCCTTGTACAAGATTTAAAACGCGCAGCCAATTTCAACGCCGGGCCTGGCGCGCTGCCTTTACCCGTGCTGGAGCGGATCCGCGCTGAACTTCTAGATTATCGCGGGACGGGAATGTCCGTGATGGAGATGAGCCATCGCTCGACGGAGTTCGAGGAGATCATTGGGCGCGCGGAACGCAATCTGCGCAAGCTGATGAGCATTCCGGATGATTATGCCGTGATATTCATGCAGGGTGGGGGCAGCGCACAGTTCACGATCGCGCCGATGAATTTGTGCTTGCCCGGGAAGCCGGTGGATGTGCTGCACACCGGGATGTGGACCGGGAAGGCGATTACTGAATTCAAGAAGGGAGTTCCCTACCGGCTTGCCGCTTCGACGGAGGGCGTAAAATTCGCCCGTGTTCCGGGCGCTGATGAAATTCAGTTCGCTGCGGATGCGTCGTTTGTTTACATGTGCAGCAACAATACGATTGAAGGCTCGCAGTGGGCTGCGTTTCCCGATACCAGGCAAGTTCCGCTGGTTGCCGATATGTCGTCAGATATTATGTCTCGTCTTGTCGATGTACGGAAATTTGGGCTGATCTTCGCAGGGGCGCAAAAGAATCTAGGGCCGTCGGGCGTCACCGTGGTGATTGTGCGCAAGGATCTAGCCGAGCGGGCCGATAAGAATCTCCCTACTGTTCTGCAATACCGCACTCATATTAAAGAAAACTCGCTGTATCACACGCCTCCGACGTTTGCGGTTTATATCGTGGGACTGGTGCTAGACTGGATCGAGGCCGAGGGCGGCGTGGCGGCCATCGAAAAGCGCAACGTGGCCAAGGCTGCAATGCTTTATCAAGCCATCGATCAGAGCAGCGGTTACTACACGTGTCCGATTGAAGTAAGTTCGCGTTCCAATATGAATGTGACGTTTCGGGTGGCCGGGGGTAGCGATGATGTCGAGAAGGCATTTGCTCGGGAGGCTCCTGCGGCAAGGCTCATTGGGCTTGCAGGGCATCGATCTGTGGGAGGAATGCGGGCTTCGCTTTACAATGCCGTGCCAGTTGAGGCGGTAATTGAGCTGGTTGGGTTCATGGGCGAGTTCCAACGCAGGCACTCTTGAGCTGATGGGTTCGTCGGTCACAAGTGTCGTGCTAAAGGCCGGGCACCGAAATTACGCCAGGCCATCAGCGCTGGCATCGTGCTCGGGCCCTTCCGGCAACCTCGTTGAAGGTGCAGGTTGGCCACACCAGTGTGGCAACTGCGCAACACCAGGCTTGACACGCGAAACTGGGCCCGGTATCGTGGGTTTCGATGCCAAAACGGCACAAAACGCGCGTTTTTCGGTCTGAACGAACAGGCGCGACTGCGGTAAATTTCGGGCGTGCTATGCTTTTGACGTCTCCGATTGGCTTGGTTCTGGTTCAACACGAATCTGAACATTCGATTCCCAGCCTTCTATTTCCGCCGAGGGAAGCCTTTGATCGCTGAGCAGTCCAAGTGGAAGCGGCAGCTTTGGTGGACCATCGCGGGTGTTGTGGTCGCGATGCTTATGGCGGCTGTGTTCACGCTGGGGTCGCTCGATGTGCCGCTGCACCCTGAACAGGGCAATGCTTTTGTCGTCTTATTCGCGCTGTCTACCCTGCTGGTGGCTGCGCTTTTGGTGTTTTCACTTATTTTGATGCGCAGCCTGCTGCGGCTGTGGGCCGAACGGCGCAGCGGGCAGATGGGGTCGCGGTTCAAGGTGAAGATGGTGGCGGGCGCGATGGGCGTGTCTCTGCTGCCGATTGTTTTCCTGTTCTTCTTCAGCTATGCGCTCGTGAACCGAACGCTGAACTCCTGGTTTCCGCGGCCACTAGAAATCGCCAGCGAACAGAGCCAGCGTTTATTAGCGGACATGGGGCGGTCGAACATGGACCACCTGAATGCGATCGCCGCGAAGGCCGCTGCCAGTAGTAAGGCCGATCAGTCGTTGCTTGGGCTGGCATGGTCCGTGGATGCGTCGTGGATAGCGCATTCGGGCAAGGTGGCCGATGACGGCGTGGCCTATGTGAGACCTGCGCAGGATGCGGATGAAGCTCCCGTCCCGGAGATGGAGACGATTACGCCTGAACCGGTGCGTAAGCTGCCCAATGGCGCAGAAATTTGGCAGACGAAGGACCATCTTTACATCGCCGGCAGCGCGCCGCTTGGCACCGGAAGTTTGTATGTCGCGCGAATCTTGCCCAGAGATTTTTTGTCGCGATATTCCGAGATTCAGACGCAGACGGAAACCTATGCGCAGCAAAAGCAGCATCTGCGGGCTTATAAGCGGGAAATTCTTCTTGCTTTGATGTTGATGACTTTGTTGCTGGTTTTCGCTACCACCTGGGTAGCCTTATTTCTCTCGAAACAAGTAACCGTGCCTATTCAGGCTTTAGCTGAAGCGACGCGGGAGATTTCGCGGGGCAATTTCGACCATCAGATTGATGTGAGGGCGCAGGACGAGTTGGGGATGCTGGTTGGGTCGTTCAACCGCATGACCGAACAGCTGGGAGAGGGCCGCCGGCAGATCAACGAATTTACGCAGAGTCTGGAGCAGGCGATCGAAGAGCGTGAGCGGCGCCGAAAGCTGATGGAAGCGATTCTCGAGAACATCCCGACGGGAGTTATTTCACTGAATTCCTCGGGTGAAGTAGCACGGCTGAATTCGGCGGCTCCGGCGATTCTGGGGGTGGCGGCTCGCGAAGCTCGCACGTTGCAAGAATTGCTGGGCGAAGAGGCGGCGCGGGCAGTCATGCACTTGATGCGACAATCGCTGCGGATGGGCGCGGCTTCGCGCGAGATTGAGATCGCGACGGCGGGACGGCTGGTGCGAGCGGCTGTGACCGTGAGTTCGCTGGGGCCGCGGCGGTCGAATCCCGGGTTTGTGGTGGTGATCGACGATTTGACGGACCTTCTGCGCGCGCAAAAGGCCGCGGCGTGGCAGGAAGTGGCGCAGCGCATCGCGCACGAGATCAAAAATCCACTGACCCCGATTCAACTTTCGGCGCAGAGAATGCTGCGTTATCTGGATCGCGTGCGTACGCAAAATCCGGACGGAGCGCGCCCGGAGTTCGAAAAGCTGGCTGCGGAATGTGCCGGGCTGATCGAACGCGAGGTGCATACGTTGGAGTCGCTGGTGGACGCTTTCTCCCAATTCGCGCGATTCCCTTCCGCGCGTTTGGCACCCGAGGACGTGAATACCATCGTTTCCAGCGCGCTGGATTTGTTTCATGGACGCCTGGAAGGCGTGACGGTTCGCGCGGAGCTAGCGGCGGCCCTGCCGCTAGTGAAGGCCGATCGCGAATTGCTGCGGCGGGTGCTAGCGAATTTGATCGATAACGCGGCGGAGGCCATGGAAGGCTCGGCGATTCGGCGGATGCGTGTGGCGACCCAGGTGGAAGGAGATGGCGACGCTGTGGAGATTGAGATTTCGGATAGCGGACACGGGATTTCGCCGACGGATAAGCAGCGTTTGTTCCTGCCGCATTTTTCGACCAAGGAGCGCGGGACGGGGCTTGGACTTGCGATCGCGAGCCGCATCATTGCGGAGCATAATGGAACGATTCGCGTGGAAGACAATTTGCCGACCGGCACTAAATTTGTGATTCGATTCCCGGCTGCAGAAGTGCCAGTGACGCCGGCACAAGCAGGGAGTCCCGCGGGCTGAGGTACTCCAGTCATCGCTGCGGCGAGGTAATTTCCGACCCGGATGCAGGCTTACAATAGTTCGGAGCGATGAAATCTTGAAGTAAACATAAATGCCACCATCCATTTTGATCGTCGACGACGAAGGGGGAATCCGGGAATCCCTTGGCGCGCTGCTGCGCGATGACGGATACGACGTGGAGGCCCTGGAATCGGGTGAAGAGTGTCTGGAACAGCTGGGAACGCGCAGCTTCGATCTGATTTTGCTCGACGTTTGGCTGAAAAAAATGGATGGACTGGAGACGCTGGAGCGCATTCAGGGGCAGGATGGCGCGCCTATGGTGGTGATGATTTCCGGACACGGGAACATCGAGACTGCCGTGCGCGCCACCAAGCTAGGCGCGTTCGACTTCATCGAAAAACCCTTGTCGCTGGAAAAAGTGGTGCTGGTGGTGCGAAACGCCCTGGAATATTTGCGGCTGGAGACGGAGAACAGACGGCTGCGCGCGGAACTGGAAGAGAAACACCAGATTCTTGGCAGTAGCGTGCCGATGAAGGCCTTGCGGCAGCAGATAGCGTTGACCGCTCCTACGAACGGGCGCGTTTTGATTTACGGCGAAAGCGGGACTGGCAAGGAGCTTGTGGCCCGGGCGCTGCATGCCAGCAGTTTGCGCAGCTCTATGCAATTTGTGGAAGTGAACTGCGCCGCTATTCCCGAGGAATTGATTGAGTCCGAGATGTTTGGGCACCGCAAGGGTAGTTTTACAGGCGCCAGCGAAGACAAGGTCGGCAAATTTCAGAAGGCCGACGGCGGGACTCTGTTTCTGGATGAAGTTGGCGACATGAGTTTGAAGACGCAATCCAAGGTTTTGCGCGTGCTGGAGGAACAGCGAGTGGAACCGCTCGGTTCTAATCAAGCCGCTACAGTGGACGTGCGCGTGATCGCTGCAACTAATAAGAAGCTGGAAGAGGAAATCGCGCGGAACGCTTTCCGCGAAGATCTTTTTTACCGATTGAATGTGATCCCCTTTTACGTTCCTGCCTTGCGTGAACGCATCGAGGATATTCCCGTGCTCGCTGCACATTTCTTGGCCACTTTTTGCCAGGAATACGGGAAGAAGCCGAAAGAATTCAGCGCTGCCGCAGTGGACGTTTTGTTGAGCTATCCGTGGCCTGGGAACGTGCGAGAATTGAAGAATCTGGTCGAGCGGCTGGTGATTATTTGTCCCTCGCCCAGGATTGAGCCGCATCATTTGCCGCCGGAGATATTTCGGGGAGCGTCGAAGAGCCCGCAGAAACCTTATGAAAGTTTGCAGGAGGCGCGTTCGGCTTACGAACGCGAATTTGTGCTGCGCAAATTGGAAGAGAACCGCTGGAATATGACGAAGGCGGCGCAGGCGCTGGGGCTTGAGCGCAGTCATTTGTATCGCAAGATGCGGTCGCTGGGGATCGCGCCTTCACGAGTGGAGTGATTCAAGGGGGCTTCCTTTTATTGCGGGTGAGCGATTCGCGGGTCTTACTTCTTTTGTGGTCAAGGCAGGGGCGCAGCAAGCAGCGCCCTTACGCTCGTCATTCCGCTATTCGGTTTCCTGGGATACCGCTAGTTGTTCCAGTTGGCGATGCCAGTCTAATTGGCGGACTATTGTGGGGCTTTCGCGCCAGTTCGCTTGAACTTTCACGAATAGTTCGAGGAATATTTTTGTGCCGAGGATCGACTCCAGTTCCTTGCGCGCTGCTGTCCCGATTTTCTTGATGGCTTCCCCATTCTTTCCTATGAGGATTCCCTTTTGGCCTTCGCGTTCCACATACATTGTCGCGCGTATGCGCAGGAGCTTTGGAGTTTCGTCGAAATTGTCGATTAGGACGGCTATCGCGTGAGGCACTTCGTGATGCGTCGCCAGGATTGCTTTTTCGCGCACAATTTCGGCGGCAAGGAAACGTTCGGGCTGGTCCGTGAATTGATCTTGCGGAAAATGCGCGGGGGCTTCCGGAAGGCGCGTTAGCCACGAATTTACCAAGTCCAGGCAGCCTGCACCGGTGAGCGCTGAGATCGGGAAAATTTCGGCGAATTTATATTCTTTGTCGTAGCGCTCGATCATTGGCAGGAGGAGCTGTTTGGAGATGCGGTCGACTTTATTCAGCAGCAGATACACTGGGCCGTGGAAACGCTGTAGCCACTGTATGGAGAATTTATCGCCCGGGCCAAAATCGGCTGTGGCATCGACGATCAGGCATAGGATGTCGATGCCTTCCAGCGCGTGTTGAAGCTCGTCCATCATCATGCGGCTTAACACGGTGCCTGGGCGGTGAATTCCCGGGGTGTCGACCAGGACGATTTGTGCATCGTCGCGATTCAAGATGCCTTGGATTCGGTTGCGTGTTGTTTGAGGTTTCGGTGAGACGATCGACACTTTATGGCCTACAAGGGTGTTGACGAGCGTGGATTTGCCCGCGTTTGGGCGGCCGATGATCGCGACGAAGCCGGATTTGAATGTCATGAGCATAGGGATTGTACGCCAATTTTGCTTTGGCGGAACTATGGCCCCTGTTTCTGCAAGGTGGACGTTGCCGCGCCAATACTTGACTTGTTCGTCTCTCGTTGTAAACTTTGGCCGCTTGCAGTGTGCAAGTTACTTGACGGCGGGTGGTTTGCCCTGGGGTGCGAGTTACTGCACAGCACGCACAAACGAAACGAGGAGGCCTTCAATGGCACAGGCAGCACGACCGATTCCCGAGGGATACCATTCGATTAGTCCGTCACTTACCTGCAAGAACGCCGCGCAGGCGATTGATTTTTACAAGGGTGCTTTCGGCGCGCAGGAGCTTATGCGATCGCTGGCGCCGGATTCCAAGATTTCCCACGCGGAGCTAAAGATCGGAGATTCTATTATTTTTGTGAACGACGAATGGGAAGCGATGACGCAAGCCGGTTCCGGTACGCCGGCTATGTCCTTGTTTCTTTATGTCGAGGACGTGGACAAAACTTTTAATGCCGCTGTGACCGCGGGTGCGAAAGTGGATATGAAACTCGAAGATCAATTCTGGGGAGACCGGTTCGGCAAAATAACCGACCCGTACGGACATCAATGGGGGCTTGCAACGCACGTGGAAGATCTCTCGCCGGAAGAAATTGGTAAGCGCGCTGCGGCTTTTTTTGCGAAGGCCGCGGGGCAGAACTAGTTTCGGCCGGATTCGAATCATTGGAAGATGCCCAGTCTGGCTGAATTGCGTCAGAGCGGCCTCTACAAAGCCAAAACGCTGCGAGCAGATGGCGCGGCTCGCGGGTTTTTATATCCACTTCGGGCCTGCCACTGGCAGGCCCTTTGTTTTTGCCGAAGTCCGCGGCCGTGACAGTAACGCGGGAAAGAGATTATTGTGAACCAGAGGACGAAGCAGCGACGGATGGCACCGGCTTAGCTCGCACGCGCAGGACTTTGCGCTGGTTGGCTTCGAGGACCTCGAAGCGCAAGCCGTCGGCGTCCACAATTTCGCCGGTACGGGGGATGTGACCGGCGACACTATTTAGCAGGCCGGCGATGGTGGTGGCGGCTGAATGCTGCATGCCGGCGTCGAGTTGAACGCTGAAGAGTTCGTTGATCTTGTCCAGTTGAACGCTGCCACGGATTACCAACGCGCCGCCGGCCTCGCGCACGACATCAGGGACCGGCGTTCGATCTTCTTCACCGATTTCTCCCACGATTTCTTCCACCAAGTCTTCGACCGTGACCAGGCCTGCCATCAGGCCATATTCGTCAATGACAATGGCCATTTGCTGATTCTTGCGTTGCAATTCTTTCAACAGCTCGGAGCCGAATTTTGTTTCCGGGATGAAGAGGGCAGGGCGCATCAGCTCGCGCACAGTACGATGCGCGGCTTCGGTGTCGGGAACTTCCAGCATGTCTCGAGCCATAACGATGCCGGCGATGTCATCCAGCGATTTCTCATAAACTGGCAAGCGCGAAAATTTTGTTTCGACGACCAGATCGCGCAATTCTTCCAACGAGGCCGAGGCACGGATCGCAATCACGTCCGGCCGCGGAGTCATTACGTCGCGGACTCTTTTGTCGCCGAATTCGACTACCGATTCGATCAGACGCGCTTCGTCCTGCTCAATGATCCCTTCTTCGGTCGCGGCGTCCACGAACGCCTCGATCGCCTGCTGCTGCTCGGCTTCTGGTGTTTGAATTTCGCTCTCTTCCGACAGGTGCAGAACCGAAGTGAGAAGTTCGAGGACCGCTTGCAGCGGCCAGAAGATAATCAGCAGGATGCGGACGACCGGCACGAACGGCAAAACCCAATTGCCGGGAGCGCGCGCGAGAAGAATCGTCGGAAACAACTGCATGGCGATGACGACCTCGCCGCCGAGAAAAAACATCATCTCGACCGCGGCTTCCCAGGTGCCGGGCACAAAGAAAAGTATGCCGCGGGCGGTGATCGCCGCGACCAAGACGAGCCAGAAGCGCAGAAGCAGGCTGAAGGCCAGTGAGGCGCGCTCGCGCTCCATGTGGAAACGAGGTTCAACTTCCGACTCGAAGACCTCGAGATGCTTGCGCATCCGCGCGGCGTGAGCGTGGCCGAGCTCGCGATACGCCCGGTCGAGGTAAGAAAGCACGACGAGACCTAGCGTCAGAAGCACCACGCCGGTCGCGTAAAGATACATTGGCATCGCTAGGCCAAACCCAGTTTGCGGCGTAGCTGGGTCTCACGGCGATCCATTTCACCTGCGTCGGTTTCGTGATCGTAGCCCAATAAGTGCAGAACGCCGTGAAGAATCAGGATGCGCATCTCGATGTCGAAGGGACGGCCAAATCGCTTGGCGTTGCGGCGCGCTACCGCTGGCGCGATGGCGATGTCGCCGAGATATGAGCCGGAACTCTTGCCGTTGTGTTTCGCTGAAGCCGACGCGGGGTGATTTGCGTTGTGGCCGGTTTTTCGTCGCGGCTTATTCGGCGGTGTTTTATTCACAGGAAACGACAAGACGTCCGTTGGCTTTTTCTTGCCACGGTACGTGGCGTTCCAGCGCGCGATCTGGGCGTCGGTAACCAGCGCGACGGCAAGAGAATCGGCTGGAAGGCCCAGATATTTCCGGGCAGACCTTAGAAATCCATCTAAGGATGGTATAGAAACACGGACGCGCCGCTGTTTATTGAGGATCATGAGATATTAATCCCGAGGGTTCTTCGCGCTGAAGTTTCCAGCGTTGGCACCGCGGCTATTGTGACTGGGGTGCGTCGCGGCGTGTTCGTCGTACGCTTTTATGATGCGCTGGACCAGGCTGTGGCGCACGACGTCCCGCTCGTCGAAATAGATGAGCGAGATTCCCTCAATCTTGCCCACGATTTCAATGGCCTCGATCAGGCCGGAGCGGCGGGATTCTGGCAAGTCGATTTGGGTTACATCACCTGTGATGACGGCTTTTGAATTGAAGCCCAGGCGAGTGAGGAACATTTTCATCTGCTCGCTGGTGGTGTTTTGGGCTTCGTCGAGGATGACAAACGAATCGTTCAGCGTGCGGCCGCGCATGAAAGCGAGGGGTGCGACCTCAATGATTCCCTTCTCCAGAAAGTTTTCGAGCTTGTCGGCTTCCAGAAGATCGTGCAGCGCGTCGTACAACGGACGCATGTAGGGGTCGACCTTTTCCTGAAGCGTGCCGGGAAGAAAGCCCAGGCGCTCGCCCGCCTCTACCGCCGGACGTGCAAGAATGATCCGATTCACTTGCTTTGAAAGAAGTGCGGTGACGGCCATCGCGACCGCTAGATACGTCTTGCCAGTCCCGCCCGGACCGATGGCGAACACCATGTCGTAAGCTTCCAGCGCTTCCATGTACCGCTTCTGATTGGAACTCTTCGGGACAATTGTCTTTTTCCCGAAGGACCGGGTGTGAGAGGGAGAGAAGGCAGCGCGGCCAGCAACAGGCTGGGCCGCCGCATGGTCTCCTGTGGCGATGCGCAGTAGAGCTTTCACTTCCTGACTATCCGGGATGCGGCCGTCGCGGATGCGTTGATTGTACTCGCCGAGGATCTGTGCGGCGCGTTCAACCTGGGGCGCAGCGCCCTCGATTTCAAGATCGTGATCACGCAGATGAGTTGTGACGTGAAGGGCGGACTCAAAAAGCTTGAGGTTTTCGTCGAGGGTGCCAAAAAGTTCGTTAATGCCACCAGTTAGCCGGACGGTTTGTTTCATCAATTTTCGCGGACGCGATATCTCCAGGACAGAGGTCCCAAGGTCTGCAAATAGCGTAGCGCGGGAACAGGGGGCGGTCAAGACGACCGCCTGAAATTCACCTTAATGTCACATAGCGCCCGGTTAGCTGACTAATTAAGAGGTTACCGAAAGGAAGAGGTGGGCGTAAAGTTTTTCCCTTTTGCGCGCCGATTGTCTCAATATGGGAGAGCCTCCAAATTGCGCAATAGTTCGACCGAAGTTGGAAAGCTTGTTGCTATCGAAAGGGAGACCGGCATGACGAACGGGAAAGAGCCGTCGACGCCCAGCGCGGCGGGTCAGAACTACACCAAACTGCGGCGTACCCAGCGCGTTCACATCCTAATGTCGGTAATTGTTCGCGGGACTAACGACGGTCAGCCGTTTACCGAGGAAACCAAGACGATGACGGTCAACGCCCACGGTTGCTTGCTGACTATGGCAACTGCACTTAAGCGTGGGCAGCGCGTCTCTATCGTCAATCCGAAGACTGCGGAAGAAGTTCTTTGCAGTGTGGTTTACATGAGCGAGAACAAGGGCGGCAAAGCTGAAGTTGGGTTGGAGTTCACGGAAGCGTCGCCGCTTTTCTGGCGGATTGGATTCCCGCCCGAGGATTGGGTTGATTCGACCGATCGCAAGCGCGTGGGAAGCTCACCCCTGCAAAATCGGCCACTCCCGATCGCCACGCCTGTCGGTAAGAAATAGCTGAATAGCTGCTGAGGCTCGCCACTGGCCCAATTGCCGATCTTGCGATTTGTTGCGTTACTCCGCCTTAAGCGAGTTCGTCGCGTTTCCGATTACTTCCATGTTCTTCTGCCTGCGCCTTTTCCTGCCCCCAATTTCAAATCTTAGGGTTTTGCCGCCGGGAATTCGACTGTGGGTACCTGGCGCGAAGCCTGGGATGCCTGGAAGTAAGCGTCATTTGGCTTATAGCCCGTCCATGAAGCGAACATGCTGTTCGGGAATTGTCGGATGTAGGTGTTGTAGGCCTGGATGGAATCGTTGTAGCGCTTGCGTTCGACCGCGATGCGGTTCTCAGTGCCCGCCAGTTCATCCTGAAGACGCAGGAAGTTTTCGTTGGACTTCAGTTGCGGATAATTTTCGCTGATCGCGAGCAGACGCCCGAGAGCGCCATCCAATTGGCCGTTCGCGGCAATCTTGTCGCTGGGGGTCTTCGCGCCCAGCAAGGCAGCGCGGGCGTTAGCGATGTCCGCGTAGACGGTTTCTTCGTGCGCGGCAAAGCCTTTCACCGTGTTGACCAGGTTGGGAATCAAGTCGGCCCGGCGTTGCAGCACGACATCGACTTGCGCCCAATTCGATTTTACCTGTTCATCCATGGTCACGATCTTATTGCGGGTACTGACGTAACCACCGCCAAGAACGACCGCGATGCCTACGATGATTGCGACAACCGCCAGCACTACTTTCATTGAACAACCTCCGAATCGGACTCGATCTGTAACTTTAAACGGCGTCCAGGCGCCGGTCGACCTCGTTAGTGACCACTTCGACGAATTCCAGATACGCGTGAAGGGAAACTTCTACGTCCACGTCGTTGAGTTTTCGCTTCCCTTCTTTGAGGTCGAGCATGGCGTGGAAAGCCGACGGGTCAGCGCCGCTGAGAGACGCTACCGCTGCAACGGTATCGTGCTTATTGGCCGGTTCGGGCTGACCAAGTGCCACGAGCGAGTGGCGAAACAGAGTGCAAAATGTAGACAACGATCGCGTCATGATGGCGAGATGCGCTTTTTTGTTCGATGGCGCGCCAAGGATGGCTTGCCTCAGGCGCACCCAGTCGGCGCGCAACGAACGCTCGACTTGCAAGCGATAGAGACGCATCGGAACTTCGAAATTGACCAGAAAATCTTCCCCGAAGAGCAGACGATGATGGTGCTTGATGTCCAGAAGCTCGATGGCGAAGACGTCCGCGGAACGGCGCAGTTCATCAAGGGTAAAGATCATCGGCGGGTGATTGCCTTGCTGGATCCACCATTCGGCCGTAGCATGCAGGCGCTCAAGATCGGCCGCAGCCGCGCGTTCAACAAGGCAAAGGGTATTCAGATCCGAATGGCCGACACGGAATTCGCCTGTGACCGCGGAACCATAGAGGACTACGGCCTTTAGGTTTTGGTTCGCCGCGGACTTCAAGCGGCTTACAAGCTCATTTAATTTGGCTTCCATCGCTGACCTTTGCCATCCACCATAGAAACAAGCTCACACTATTGACGCAAATAATCCTTTACGCAGTGCTACCAGCTTCCGCCCGCACCGCCGCCACCGAACGATCCTCCGCCCCCGCCACCAAAACCTCCCCCACCTCCGCCAAACCCTCCTCCGCCGAACCCGCCTCCGCCCCAGCCGCCTCGGCCCATCGTGCTGCCGATCAGCGGGCCAATCCACCAGCCGCTGCCGCCGCCACCGCGCCCCGAGCTGCCACCGGACTTCATCATCAGGTACAAGAAAAAACTTAAGGCGCCCAACAGAAACAGGCTCATAACTCCGCCGATGCCTTTGGCACTGGCGTTGGTGTTCGTGTTGGCGGACGCCAGTGGCTGCGCGCTGAGGCTAACCCCGCGGTCCTGAGCGATGACGTCAGCAATCCGCCGAGTCATCAGCATTAGGGCGGCGTCATAATTGTTATTGCGAAGGTAGGGAATCATCTCGCGGCCAAAACCCCCGACTTTTCCGTCTGGGAGAATCGGCTCGAGTCCATAGCCAATTTGAGTCCAATACTTACGATCTTGAACAGCGAGAAGGATCAGCACTCCGCTGGACGTTTGCTTCGGACCGACGCCCCATTTCGTGGCCAAGTCGAATGAATAATCTTCAACCGTACGACCGCCAAGCAATGGCACGGTGACGACGAAGATTTGCGCTTTGGCCTTCTGGTCGACTTCCGTGCATAGGACGGTGAGCTGCGCGCGCGCGTTCTGGCTCAGGACGTTGGCGTAGTCGTCGACATAGCCGGCCGGCTTGGCGGGAATGGATGTTTGTGCACAGGCAGCGCCGATTGCCATGCTCAGAATCAGTAGAGTGAGCAGACACTTGGCTACCACGCGATGTCTCAATACCAAAAAGGAATGGCGAGAGTACAGATTGCGAGGCATGGGCATCGCGCATGTTAGTGCTAGGCCCCACATGTGTCAACTGAACGAGCGCGTAGCGCGCTGGCGCACGAAGAATTTCACAGCATCGCGTGGCCGTGATTGTCATCGAGAAGAGGCGATGCTAAACTTCGCGCCGCGCATGTTCGGGCACGCACGGCAGTGTCCGAAAATGAACGCTTCGCGCTAACATTTTCCCGTTTAACCGTCTAAATTCAATCTGATAGGCATGGCTCAGGTTTTGCAGCTAAATGCTCCTACTGAAACAAATCGCACCGTCGGTGCGTTTGAGTATGGTACGTCTGTGCAAGGCTTAGCGCTCAATTTTGCGAGGGGAAAAACACGATGATGGCAAGGTTACATGTAGCGCTGGTGCTGCTGACAGCCGCTTCACTAATTGTGTCGCCGGCTTACGCTGAGGCGCAGGCACAGCAGGGCCAGGAGCAAGCTCCAACTCCGCCACCCGCGCCAGCACCGGCACCCGCAGCGCCGAACACAGCAGGTCAGGCGCAGAGTCAGGAAGCTGGCCAAGCCCAGGGGCAGGATCAGGGCCATGGGCCAGCGTCGCAGAGGACACAGCCACTCAGTCAGCCGCAGGCGCAGACGGGCTCGCTAGCGACGGAACCGGCACGCGATCTGCGAGCCATCCAGGGACCAGACTATTCCATCCGGAAATCGCCTTTCCCGAACCTCATTTCTCCCTACGTGCCCAGAGCTATTCCCGAACCCATGCTAACGAATTCGACGCGAATCGATCAGCTGATTCAGGACGGCAAGCTTATGCTCAGCCTGGAAGATGCCATATCGCTAGCCCTCGAAAACAATCTCAGCATCAACGTCGAGCGATTTGTTCCGTGGATTGCCGAAACGCAATTACTAAAAGCGAAGGCGGGTGGGATCCCGCAAACCGGGAACTCACAGCAGGTGGTGCTTGGCAATACGCCTTCGGTTTCGTTCGACCCGATCATCACCGGCAACTTCGGCTGGTCGCACGGAGATTTTCCGGTGAACAACCCGTTCACTGCCGGCACCGGCATCAACTCGATTCCAGTGGTAACGCAAAATTCGGCGTTCGTAGATCTCGGCTACACCCAGGGATTTCACACCGGCACAGCTCTCACCGTAACTTTTAATACCCCGCGCACAACGACGAATGAACCGGACGTTTTCTTTAACCCTGCGATCACGCCGGTGATGACCGCAACTTTGAGCCAGCCATTGTTGAACGGTTTTGGAATCCTGCCCAATACTCGTTACATCATCGAAGCCAAAAATTCGATCAAAGTGGCCAATTCGCAATTCGCACAGCAGGTGATTGCGAGTGTGACCCAGACCTCGAATGACTACTGGGAACTGGTTTACGACCGCGAAAACGTGAAGGTGCAAGAGGCTGCCGTCGCTGTTTCGCAGAAGCTTTACGAAGACAATAAGAAACAACTGGAAATCGGCACCATGGCGCCGCTCGATGTGCTAACCGCAGAATCCCAACTGGCTACCGACCAGCAGAACCTGATCGTAGCTCAAACGACGAAACTGCAGCAGGAAACCGTGCTATTGAACGACATTGCCAAGAATCTGCTAGCCAAGGACGTCGCAGGAATTGAGATCATTCCAACAACCGCGATCTTGACCCCCGATCCGGTGGAAAGTCTCTCGTTGCAAGATGCGGTTCAGGAAGCGTGGAAAAAACGCCCGGAACTGTTCCAAGCGAATTTGAATCTGAAGAATGCTGGAATCGAAGTCAAGGCTACAGCGAACGGCATGCTGCCGGTGCTCGATGCCTATGTGCAGTACACGTCACAAGGACTGAACGGAAACAGAATCAATACCATTACGGCTCCTGGCTTCGTGGCAGATACGGCCGCGCCGCTGGTCGACGCCGCCGGAAACGTGGTGCTGGTAAATGGCGCCCCGGCGTTTGCGGGTTTGAGTAATAGCGCGACGACTATAAGCCAAGGGGGATTAAGCAATTCACTCGTAAACGTGTTTGAAAACCAGTATCCAGTGTATGCGGTGGGCTTGAATTTAACACTACCAATCCGCAACCGATCGGCCCAAGCGGACAACGCTCGCGCCCAGCTAGATGAGCGCGTGCAACGCGTCCAATACCGACAGACCGAGAACACCATTGTCATCAATGTGCGCAATGCGCTGATTGCTTTGCAGCAGGATCGCTCGCAGGTGGCGGCAGCGGACAAGGCGCGCGCACTGGCGCAACAAACACTCGACGCCGAGCAGAAAAAGTATCAACTGGGATCGTCGACCAGTTATCAAGTGGTCTTGCGATCCCGCGACTTGACCGCCGCGCAAGGCACGGCACTACGCGCGCAGGCAAACCTTGCGGAAGCGTTAGTGAATTTCAATCAGGCAATGGGGCGCACCCTGGAAGTGAGCCACATCACGGTCGCAGAAGCGATGCGAGGCACAACCTCTCGCGATCCGTTGATCCCGGGAACTCCGGAGCCTACCACTAGAGTAGGCGCGAAGTAGATTGAGATCGCGTTAATTCGTGAATGCCCTGCGAGAACGGCAGCCGGCACTAAGGCATATGTAAAGCCGCGGCGTTTACCCCGAGGCATGGAGGGCAGCGCGGCACCTCGCCATGGCCGACCCGTCGGCAACAAGCAAACCCCAGGTGCATGACCTCCTTCGGCTTGCTGACCCAAGCCCGCGATCGAGCGCTGCAAGCGAAGGTTGTTGTCTCATTGCCTACTCCAACTGGCGGCATGACTCGCCTGTTGCCGCCCCAGTTTGCTTGCCCTAAAATGAGTACCAGAAACAATGCCGACAACTCACTAGTTGACCGTGTGCCAAAAAGGAGTTCCCTTCCATGGCCGAAAAAATAAACGACAGGACCGCCAAAATAAAGAGCAACCAGGGCACATCGACCCTCGAGTCCGATCGCAACGTTACGGCTGGCGAGCGCGCATGGGAAGAAAAAACGCTGCGGCCCACCTTGGAGAGCTCACCCGAACGGCCGGCCCATTTCACGACTGTTTCCGGTTACCCGATCCGGCGCCTCTACACTCCCGCCGATTTGCCTGCCTGGGATCCGGAGAAGGCTTTGGGTTATCCGGGCACGCCTCCGTACACGCGGGGGATTCACTCTACGATGTATCGCGGAAAGCTTTGGACCATGCGGCAGTTTGCTGGATTTGGAGCCGCGGAAGATACCAATGCGCGGTTTAGATATTTGCTATCGCAGGGACAGACCGGGCTTTCGGTTGCGTTCGACTTGCCAACGCTGATGGGTTACGACGCGGATCATCCGTTGTCCGAAGGCGAAGTGGGCAAGTGCGGTGTGGCGATCAGCTCGCTCGCCGACATGGAAATTCTGTTCGACAAAATTCCGCTGGCCGATGTCACTACTTCCATGACAATTAATTCGCCCGCGGCCGTGATTTGGGCAATGTATCTGGCTGTCGCGGAAAAGCAAGGCGCGGACTGGAAGAAAATATCCGGCACGCTGCAGAACGACATCCTGAAGGAATACATCGCGCAGAAGGAATACATCTATCCGCCGGAACCATCGATGCGGCTGGTGATCGACACGCTGGAATTCGGCGCGAAAAATACGCCGAAGTTTAACGCGATCTCAATCAGCGGCTATCACATTCGCGAAGCAGGCTCGACTGCGATTCAGGAACTGGCATTTACGTTGCGCGATGGCATCGAGTATGTCGACTGGGGCCTGCGACGCGGAATGGATGTGGACGATTTTGCGCCGCGCCTATCGTTTTTCTTCAACGCGCACAACGATTTCTTCGAAGAAATTGCGAAGTACCGCGCGGCGCGGCGAATCTGGCATAAGACCATGACCGAGCGGTTTGGCGCGAAGAATCCGCGCTCGTGGGCGCTGCGTTTCCATACGCAGACGGCGGGATGCTCGTTGACGGCGCAGCAGCCTTATAACAACGTGGTTCGCACAGCGTTGCAGGCGCTTGCGGCGGTGATGGGCGGAACGCAATCGTTGCATACCAATTCACTAGACGAGGCCTGGGCGCTGCCGACGGAGTTTGCGGCCACGTTGGCGCTGCGCACGCAGCAGATCATTGCGCATGAGAGCGGCGTGACCAATACCGCCGACCCGCTAGGGGGCTCGTATTTCGTGGAAGCATTGACGAATGAAGTCGAACGAGGCGCGTGGGATTACATCGAGAGAATAGATTCGCTGGGCGGTATGGTGGCCGCCATCGAACGCGCTTACCCGCAGCGCGAGATTGCGGAGGCGTCTTATAAATATCAGGTTGCCGTGGACCGCAAGGAAAAGATTATTGTGGGTGTGAATGCGTACGTCGCCGAGGAAAAGGCTATCGACATTTTGCAGATAGATGAAACTGTCGCGGAACGGCAGGGCCAGCGATTGCGAAAATTACGAGCGGAGCGTTCCGGCGATGAAGTCGAACGGCGGCTCGATGCACTTCGCAAGGCTGGCGCGGGTAAAGAGAATCTGATGCCTTACATCTACGATGCCGTGAAGGCTTACGCCACCCTGGGCGAAATCTGCGACGCTATGCGCGAAGTCTTCGGCATCTACGAAGAAGTCGCGATTACCTAAGCCCGCGGAACCAAAATCGTCAAGTCCAAGCTAATACTTGCTGCTATCAACGGGTTGGAGGAAGAGTGTCGAGACGGCTCCAGATTGTCTTGTGCGTGTTCTTAGGCATCGTGGCAGCGACTGGCGGCGCACATGCGGCGAACGCGAAGGATAAGGATAAAAAGCCGCCGGTCAAGAGTGGGTTCATTACCACTTCGGAGGGAATAAAAATTCATTATCTCGAAGCTGGGCATCTGGCGACTGGGCCCAGCGCGGAAGTCGGCAATCCCCTGCCTGCGGGCACGAAACCGACGAAAGGCAATATCGCGGTGTCGGCAGCGCGAACATCCCCCAACCTTTTATTTCTGCCGGGCTGGACGATGCCTGCATGGATCTGGCAAGCGCAGATCGATTATTTTTCGCGAAATTATCGGGTGGTGGCGATGGACCCACGCTCGCAGGGGCTATCATCGCAGACGAACGACGGTCTTTATCCCGCGGCGCGCGCGCGTGACATCAAGGCTGTTGTGGATCAGCTGCATCTGGCTCCTGTCGTGATCGTGGCCTGGTCGATGGCTGTGGTGGAAACTATGGCGTATATCGAGCAGTTCGGCACGGGGGACCTTGCGGCCATCGCGCTCGTCGATAATGACGCGGGAGGGCGCGGTCCGGGCGATGTGGACCAGGATTTTGGGCTTCTAAAAGGCGTTCTCGAAGACAGGCAGAACCAGGCCAGTGCATTCGTTCGAAAACTCAATTTCAAAAAGCCGCATCCGGAAGACTACATTAACAAGGTGATTCAAGCTTCCTTGCAAACGCCCACGAATTCCGCGGTGGCGTTGCTGGTCGGATTATTTGTGGCGGACTACCGATCGATTTTGCCGAAAATTGACAAGCCTACCTTGATTTGCGCGGCCAAGACCCCCTACATGGCGACGATTGTGGATATGCAGAAACAAATCCCAGGCTCGCAGCTAGAGATTTTCGACGGCGATGGACATGCTTTGTTCGTTGACGATCCCGATAAGTTCAACGCCCTGCTCGAGGATTTCCTTCAGGATTTGAAATATTAAAGTGGAAACGGAAAATCGTCGTCACACCATGCTATCGTTGGGTCTAGGGCTTGCGTATCCTTCGGGTTCACTCATCGGCTTTTCTGAGACATCTGAAATGAAAAACAAGAATCGCGAAACAAAAAGCCATATCGACATTTCGCCGATTGTACCGTATGAAACGCGACGAACCGTTCAGTCCGCAAACATTGTTCTATCGATTTATGACGCAATTCGAAGTGGGTTTTCGCCAGGCCCTGATGGAGCGAAGACTTAGTACGGGAGAACCTTTTTATTCATCGGCACAATTCTAGTGGTGATAGTCTTTGGGGGATGCTTCTGTTGATAATTTTGGATGCCCTCAAGGGCCCGCACCATTAACGGACACTGAAGCAAATCGCGCAACCATGCCCGACAAGAAAATTCGTGTATTGATCGCCAAGCCGGGGCTCGACGGCCACGACCGCGGAGCGAAAATTATCGCGCGAGCGCTGCGCGATGCCGGGATGGAAGTGATTTACACCGGCTTACGCCAGACTCCGGAAATGATCGCGTCGGCCGCGGCACAAGAAGATGTGGACGTCATTGGACTTTCAATTCTTTCCGGCGCGCACAATACTCTATGCCCTCGATTGATGGAACTGCTTCGCAGTAAGGGCATGGACGACGTAACGGTTCTGATTGGCGGAATCATACCCGAGACTGACATTGCGGCGCTGAAACAAAGCGGCATTGCCGAAGTTTTTCTGCCTGGCACTACCACGCAGTCTATCGTCGATTTTATCCGCCACCGGCTTTCTGCTACACCGCATTAGTCTAATCGTTCCACGCAACACTGCCTATTCGCCTCCCTGATTCGGTTCCGAATCTGGCCCAAGTCAAGTTGAATTCGCGCCGGGATCCGCCGGCGCGGAACTTAGCAACGGTATCGGTTCTGCAAGGGTTGGACAAGCTTGGTGCGCGTGTATGCGACCCGAAACCCTCGGCGCTCGATATTGCGATGCGAGATGCTTCCAGGCTGCGTGAGGCTTACGGCCAAGTCGCAGCCGTGCGCCGATGCCCATGCCAAGCGCGCATCCAGCAGTGCCGACTGCACGCCACGGCTGCGAAACGCGGGAAGCGTGCTGGCGCCAAACAATCCAGCGACGCCTTTGTGCGCACCGACCACGCCATCGCCCGCAGCCTCGCCGTTAATGAATGCCAGATAGGCGCATGATTCGCCGCCGCGATTGCAGAAACCCTCCATCACATCAAGCATCGCCTGTGTTACCGGAAAATGCTCAGCAAAGCCTTGAGCTACGGTAAGAGTCCAAAGCTTCGATCCATCGGCTCTGGTGGGACGAATCATCACCCCTCGTGGCACTGCGGCTGACACACGCAAGCGAGCGAGATCGTCGAGGATCAATATTACCTCGAGAAGACTGTATCCCCTGGCCGCAAATTTTTCATACAAGTTCATCGGGACAAACGGGCAAATTTCAACAGTCGCCGCTGCAGAGCGTGAATGAAAGAAATTTCCCAGCGCATCGAGTTGGTCATCGGTTACGTCACCATTCAACCCGACGCCGATTGCTTGGGTGACCGGCGAATTAACTCCGGCAAAAACCGCGATTCCTCCGGCGATTTCTGTCACGGCAACGGGAACCTCTGGATGAAGCGCGTGATATGCCTCGGCACATGTGCGTCCTGCGTCTGCTTCGGCCATCTCCACGCGGCGTGCTAATTCAATATCGATAAAACGCATTGCGAAATCTCCTCGGCGTGCGTGTGCGCGCGGCCCGGCGCTATTGGCGGAGCGGAATAATAGCAACCGATGGTCTGAGAATCGTGAAAACGGAGCGCCTGGATTATTGCGGCGTGGCGAAGGCGGACCTATCCCTCGCGTGGGAACTGCAGGGCATAGGCGCCTCCAGAGGAGAATTTGGTCCACGGCGAGAACGTGATACCGTGGCCGCGAGTGATTTTAGCCTATGCGCTGCGCAAGTCAAATTAAACGTTGGGTGGTAGAATCCGTCGGTTGCGGGAATTGGCGCCGCCGGACGAGCAACTTTTCAGGAGAGTAACGGGTGAGTGGTAACAAAATCGAATCGAACGTGGACAGCGCGTCGGCCGCCTTCAAGGCCGACAGTCGGCAGATGATCGATCGCCAGATGGAAATCAAAAACGAAGAGGAGCGGATTTGCCAGGGCGGCGGCGCGAAAGCCATCGAGTCGCAGCACAAGAAGGGGCGGTTGACCGCACGCGAACGCATCGCCAAACTGATCGACCCCAAGAGCGACTTTTTCGAACTTGGGCTCTACGCGGCCTACGAAATGTATGAGGAGTGGGGCGGCGCTCCCGCCGCCGGGACCATTACCGGGCTTGCACGCGTCTCCGGACGCCAGGTAATGATCATCGCGAATGACGCCACTGTAAAGGCTGGGGCGTTTTTTCCGATGACCGCGAAGAAAGTGATTCGCGCGCAGAATATCGCGATTGATAATCACATTCCGACTATCTACCTAGTGGACTCCGCAGGCATTTTCCTTCCGTTGCAGGAGGACGTATTTCCGGATACCGATGATTTTGGCCGCGTGTTTCGCAATAACGCGGTAATGAGTGCCATGGGCATCCCGCAAATCGCCGCGATCATGGGAATGTGCGTGGCGGGAGGGGCCTATCTGCCGGTAATGTGCGACAAGATTTTGATGACCGAAGGCAGCGGGCTATTTTTGGCCGGGCCTGCCCTGGTGCAGGCCGCGATCGGGCAGAAGACTTCGGCTGAAGAGCTGGGCGGCGCGCAGATGCACGCGCAAATCAGCGGTACGGTAGATTTCCGCGAAAAAGACGATGCAGCATGCATCAAACGTTTGCGTGCATTGATAGATAAAATCGGGCACGGCGCAATTGCGCCATTTGATTACAAGGCAGCGACCCCGCCTGCGTACGCACCCGAGGAAATTTATGGCATTTTTTCCGCGAGTCCAGGAAAGCAGTACGACATGCGCGAAATCATCGCGCGCATCGTGGATGGGAGCCAATTCGAGGAATACCGCGCGGAGTACGGGCAGACGCTGATTTGCGGCTACGCGCGTATCGGCGGCTGGGCCGTCGGCATCGTCGCAAATCAGAAGAAAAACGTAAATACGGTGGCTCCTGGCACGGGCGAAAAACGCATTGAATTCGGCGGCGTGATTTACACCGAAGCTGCAGAGAAAGCGGCGCGATTCATTCTGGACTGCAATCAGAATCTGGTTCCGCTGGTCTTTCTTCACGATGTGAATGGATTCATGGTGGGCAAAGAGGCGGAATGGAGCGGAATCATTCGCGCCGGCGCCAAGATGGTGAACGCGGTGGCAAACAGTGTCGTGCCTAAAATCGCCGTGATTTGCGGCGGAAGTTTTGGCGCGGGACATTACGCAATGTGCGGCAAAGCATACGATCCGCGTTTCATCTTCGCGTGGCCTACGGCGCGCTATGCAGTGATGGGCGGCGATGCCGCCGCCGGAACCCTGGTCGAAATTAAAATCAAGCAACTTGAACGCGAAGGAAAACAATTGAGCGACGCGGACAAGAAAGAGTTGCACGAATCGACGCGCAAAACGTACGAGCACCAAACCGATCCGCGCTATGCCGCGGCTCGATTGTGGGTGGATGCCGTTATCGATCCGGCGCGCACGAGAGAGGCGCTGGTCGAAGCCCTGGATGCCGCTTCCTTGAATCACGATGTTGCTGAATTCAAGACCGGGGTATTGCAAACGTAATGGCGGAAGGTGAAAGTTAAAAGTTCCGGAGTGAAATTGCAGACGAGCTCACCATGACTCATGAACTGAGGGCGGGCGGCTTCGGGTTCTTTTTTTCGACGCTGCTTCTGTGCCTGCCTTCGGCTTTTTCGGTTTTCAGTTCGTCCGCCTTGGCGACTGGCGGCACCGGCAGTTCGGGGCTCTGGTTTATCTTTCAGGTGTCACAGTATGTGGGAACGGTTGGTATTATTGTCGCGGTCGTATTGACAATAATGAAGGCCGGCGAGGGGAAAATTTCGCGCGCTGTCATTGGTTTGATGACATTTTCGATTTTCCTGGCCGTTTTTCTACAGTGGTATGCGATTCATATTTATCGGAGCCCCTGGTTCTAAATCCCATGACCAGCGAAGTGACCATAGTCGAGTGTCCGCGCGACGCCTGGCAGGGCCTGCGCAACGTAATCCCAACGGACGAAAAAGCGGATTATTTGAACCGGCTGATTTCGCTGGGGTTTCGTCATATCGATGCGGTGAGCTTTGTTTCGCCGAAACACGTACCGCAGATGGCTGATAGCGAAGCGGTAGCGGAGCGGCTGAGTCTGGTGAAGACGACTGCGGGCGATTCGCCGGAGATCATTGGAATCGTAGTGAATGCGCAGGGCCTCGAGCGCGCCATTGCTGCGCCAGGGGTGACGACCGTCGGCTATCCCTATTCGATTTCGGCATATTTTCGACGGGCGAATGCCAATATGTCGCGTGGCGAATCGCGTGAGTTGGTCGGGAAGCTGCAGCGAGAGACAAAAGCTGCGAGCAAGAAGCTGGTTATCTATATCTCGATGGCGTTCGGAAACCCTTACGATGAGCCATGGGGGCCGGAGCTTGTGGCAGAAACGCTAGTGTGGCTGAAGGATTTGGGAGTGCGAACAGTTTCATTGGCCGATACTGTAGGCACGGCTTCGCCGGAAGACGTAGCGAATTTATACCACGCCATACGAGATTGCGTGGCGGGTGTCGAAGTGGGCGTGCACCTGCACAGCCGTCCTGAGCGCGCTCCGGAAAAGGTTCTGGCCGCGTACGAAAGCGGTTGCCGCCGATTCGACGGCGCTCTGACCGGAATGGGCGGATGCCCCTTTGCGGGCGATGAACTCGTTGGAAATATTCCGACCGAGGCCGTGTTGACAACATTGGCTTCGCGCGGAGTTTCGACGGGTATCGACACGAAATCGCTGGCGGTAGCATGCGCGATGACGGAAAAACTGCGGGAGAAATACGCGCATGTCGAGCCCGCGGCTGTAAAGCCGAGTTAAGAGTTTGGCGGCGGCAACCCGCGTCTGGCTGGGCTTCGCCCTCGGGTGATAAATGCAATGAAGAAACAACACAAATTCGGCGAACCAAGCTTCAGCACGCTCAAATGCGACATGGACGGCGCGATTGCCACAATCACTTTGAATCGCCCGGAAAAACGCAATGCGATTTCCAGCGACATGATCAAGGCACTCCTTGCAGCGTTGAGCGAAGCTGAATCGGATCCCGAGCTGCGGATTCTGATTCTGACCGGCGCAGGGAAAGCGTTTTGCTCCGGCATGGATCTGGAAACGCTACAGGCCATCTCGTCGCAAACGCCTGCGGAGAACCTAGGCGATTCGCGCGAGATGGCTAGGCTGTTCCAGCGAATTTACAGCTTTTCGAAGCCACTCATAACCGCAGTGAATGGCGCTGCGATCGCGGGAGGATGCGGAATCGCTACCTTTTCGGATATCACTCTGGCGGTGCCGGAGGCTAAATTTGGTTACACGGAAGTCCGGATAGGATTTATTCCTGCATTGGTTTCCGTTCTGCTGCGAAGGCAAGTTGGCGAAAAACATGCGCGGGAAATTCTTCTCACTGGACGGATTTTCGACGCGGCGGAGGCCTTCCGTCTGGGGCTCGTGACAGAAATTGTAGCCCCTGCCGACCTGCTGAAGCGCGCACACGAGTTCGCCGCGATCCTGCTGGAGGCGAGTCCTACCAGCCTACGCAGGACAAAGCGGTTGCTGCTTCATTACGACGAAGACGAAATTCAACAGGAGATTGAACTGGCGACGCAGGAAAATGCCGCGATACGCGGTACGGAAGATTTTCGCGAGGGCCTTGCCTCATTTCTGGAAAAGCGCGCGCCGAAATGGACCGGAAGCTGAAGCCTTGTCGAACCTCCACTAAACGGACATCGTTGCTCTGATACAATTCCCAATCGATCATGGAATACGCCGAGACCACAATACGGGTGCGTTACGCCGAGACCGACCAGATGGGGGTCGTGTATCACGGAAATTATTTCACATGGTTTGAAGTCGGCCGCGTGGAACTTTGTCGCCAACTTGGTTTCGAATACAAACAGATGGAACTCGAGGACGACAGTTACATAGTGGTGGCCGACGCGCACTGCCGCTACAAACGCCCGGCGCGTTTCGATGACGAACTGCTGGTTCGCACGCGATTGCTGCTGTCGCAACGGCGAACTGTGAAGTTCGGTTATGAGATTTTGCATAAATTATCTGGCGAGATACTGGCAACGGGTGACACCGTACACGTAATCTGCGACCGCCAGGGCCGGCCGAAGTCCCTCCCTGAGAAATATCGAAAGTACTTCCCTGCCGGAAAGGACACTTTCGCCTCAGCTGACGTCGAGCCGCAACCGTCATGAGCACAAAAACGATTCGAATCGACGGCGAGCATCTGACTTTTGACGATTTGTATCGCATCGTATTTGAAGGCGCGCAAGCAGGGCTGGCTGCGGAGGCGCGGAAGCGCATGCTCGCTTCGCGTGCCGTGATCGAACGCCTCATCAAGTCAGACCAAGCTGTGTATGGAGTGAATACTGGTTTCGGGAAATTGGCTTCCATGCGCATATCGCCCGAACAAATATGCGAATTGCAGGTGAATTTAGTTCGCAGCCACTCCTGCGGAGTAGGCGCGCCGCTGAACGAGCAGGAAACGCGAGCCATGCTCGTCTTGCGCGCGAATGCGATCGCTAAAGGATTTTCCGGCGTGCGCCCGGTTGTAGCGGAGACTCTTTGCGCAATGCTGAATGCTGGCGTGCATCCGGTAATTCCATCGCAGGGTTCGGTAGGCGCGTCCGGCGATCTAGCGCCGCTCGCGCATCTGGCGCAGGTGGCAATTGGCGAAGGCCACGCAATTTTTCAGGGACGCACGGCAACAGGTGCAGAGGCAATGCGCAGTGCGGGCATCGATCCACTGGCGCTCGAAGCAAAAGAAGGGCTGGCGCTTCTGAACGGCACGCAAGGCATGCTCGCGCTGCTCGCATTGGCGCTGCGCGAAGCTGAGATCGCAGTGGACACCGCGGACGTGTCGGCCGCGCTTTCGCTCGACGCTTTGCGTGGAAGTCCATCGGCATTCGACCCGCGAATAGCGGAAGTGCGTCCCTACGCGGGGCAGGCGATCACTGCACGCAACCTTTTGCGCCTAAATGACGGAAGCGCTATTCGCGAATCGCATCGGTCGGCACAGCAAGATAACCGGGTGCAGGATGCGTACAGTTTGCGCTGCACTCCCCAGGTACACGGCGCAGTGCGGGACGCGCTGCAGTATACGCGGGCTATTTTGACCGTGGAACTTAATAGTGCAACGGACAATCCCCTCGTTTTTGCGGATTCTGGCGAAGTAATCAGCGGCGGAAATTTTCATGGGCAGCCATTGGCGATGGCTGCGGATCAGTTGGCGGTGGCGCTTGCCACGCTTGCCGGAATTTCCGAGCGACGAATCGAACAAATGACCAATCCGCAGACCAGCTTGTTACCCGCTTTTCTGATACGCGAGGCCGGCCTCAATTCCGGATTCATGATTCTGCAAGTTACCGCTGCGGCGTTGGTCAGCGAGATGAAGACGCAAGCCGCGCCGCACTCCGTGGATTCCATTCCGACTTCTGCGAATCAGGAAGACTACGTGTCGATGGGGATGAGTGGAGCGCGCCGCATTCAAGCCATGCTCGCTAATCTTCGGAACGTGCTGGCCATCGAGTTATTGGCCGCATGTCAAGGGATCGATTTGCTGGCGCCTTTACGCACAGGCGTTCAAGCTCAAAAGGCATACGAACTTGTACGGGCGCAGTCGAAGATGCTTGATGCGGACCGTTCGCTCGCACCCGACATTCAAGGCATAGAGCATCAGATCGCAACGGGTTCCTTCGCTGCAGTGCTGCCGAAAGACAAGTAGGAGTAACTTCCCAAAATAGGTCAAATCGCTGAGGGTTTCCAGATCGCTTTCGCTTGTTTCCTGGAAACCGTCAGCAACGGGACGTGTTTGCCGACTGCCACGCCTTACTTGCTGTCGCCGTCGTGATCCTTGTCTGTTGACGACGTCGAGGCGCTCGCCTTGTTTGCCGCCGCGCCCGCCGCACTGATGTTTATGCTGTCCTGCGGTGTGGTTTTTGCCAAGTTTGCCGGTGGTTTAGGAGCGGCTGCCTGAGTCGCTGCCGTTATCTGCTGCACGTTAGAAATTGCTGCAATTGGGTTTGCCATTGTGAATACCTCTGGTTCTTTATCGACATTAGGGTTTCGTAACTTTAGGCTCGGGATCTATTCGCGAGTCCCCGTCCGGACAGAGCTTCGCAGCCGCCTCGGCGAAAATGACGCATTGATTCTGCGGGGTTTGTGCTGCGGCGGGAAACTGCCGCGCCGGAGGCCGCGGCACTACATTGAAATCTTATGCGCCGCCCTTGCTGTAACGCAAAGGCAAACCGCACGAAGGATCGTCGGTTAGGCTAGGCCAACGCCTGAAATAGGAATGTACCGAAACGGTACCCTGCTGCGAAACTAAATGGGGCAACACCCATAGAGTAGTGACCGCACGGAAGCGACAAGCTCTCGAAGGCAATGCCGTCCGAGCGGATTGCGGTAAGAAACTCGGTGGTGAGTTCGTGCGGGAACGTCGGATCATACCGGCCGGTTATGGCGAGGATTTTCTTGCGCGTTGCGTGCAGGCGATTGATATACGGATACGGGCTGATGGGCGCGAAGTATCTGCGCACCTTGTCAAGCGACAGATGTTCACGTAGCGTTTGCCATACATTCGAAGTGGTGAGACCGGCGGCCAGCACGTCGCCGAAGTAGGTGGACACGTGGAGAAATGCTCCGGCACGCAAAGCTGGCTCGTGAGTTAGCGCCAGAAATCCGAGGCAAGAGCCGACGCTTGTGCCGAGGATGCCCAGCCGATCGTAGCCCTGCTGCTCGAGCCATCGCAGCGTGCGGCGAACGTCAACGACTGCCTGGCGATTGGCTTGCAGCGTCAGGCCGATGTTCGGCCCCACCAAATGGTCTGCGCGGGGATGACCCTGAATCGCACGCCGGTCGTGGTATGGGAGGCTCAGCTTCACTGCGGTGATTCCCAAAATATTCAGCCAGCGGCAGACGTTCTGCTGTTCCTCCCACCGCGAATTCCATTGGGCCAGCACCACTACCGCCGGACCGCTGCGTCGCCCCTGGAATAACTGGGCGTGGACGCGATTATTTTCCGGCCAAGGAGATGCGATGGCGCTTGTAAAAGTGAGCACGCCGTCGTGGTCGAGCGAATAGTCGTGGGCAGGGCCTGCGAAGAACCAGTCGTCGCTGTGGGCCAATGTCTCTGTCGTAAATCGCTCAAGCCACGCTCGCGGGTCGGGTTCATTCGCGCTGCCGCCGATGTATTCCAGTCCCCACCCGAAAGGCAGGTTGCGGCGGTTTTGTTCCTGCGCAAAGCGCATCTCTTCGTAAGCGAGGACCTTCTGTTCGAGCCAGGGCATAGGATGTAAACCATCGAATATAGCGTACGGTGGCGGTCGATTCAAACGGACGAAATGAGCCCATTGTTAGCAGTCGGGCACGGTGCGCTGGCGTCCGCTTGAGGGTTGCGGAACCTTCGTGCAGAATCGAAGTGTGATCCCTGAAACGCTCATCGTGGTCTTTGTCTTTCTTTTTGGGCTAATCATTGGCAGTTTTCTGAACGTCTGCATCGTGCGGATTCCAAGCGGTAAATCCATTGTCATGCCCGCATCGGCGTGTCCCAAATGCGGAGAGGCCATCCGGCCATATGACAACATCCCCTTAATCAGTTATTTGGCGCTCGGAGGAAAGTGTCGAGGCTGCAAAACCAAGATTTCACCCATGTATCCACTGGTGGAGTTGCTGACCGGGCTGTTGTTTGTCGCCTGCTACCTGGCGTTCGGACTCACTGTCGAGACCTTGAAATGGGCCGCGTTTTCCGCGATTTTGGTCGTGCTGGTTTTCACTGACTTGCGCGAGCGAATCTTGCCCGATTTGGTAAATTTCACGGGCTTTGGACTCGGCTTGGCTCTTAGCTTTTTCACCCGGCCTACGGATGGAACGTCACTTTGGATCGCTAATCGAATCTTCGAATACCCTCCCCCGGCCCCGGTGCTTTCGTTCTCGGATGCGATTTTGGGAGCGGCACTTGGCAGCGGGCTGCTGTGGCTGGTATCCGAAGCCTATTTCCGATTGCGCGGGCGCGAAGGAATGGGGTTGGGCGATGTGAAGATGATGCTAATGGCTGGAGCTTTTCTGGGAGCGAAGAAAACCGTGCTTACAATCCTCGCTGGCTCTATTTTGGGCAGCGTTCTGGGCATTGCCCTGATATTAGCGATGCGCAAAGATACGGATTACGAATTGCCTTTCGGGACATTTCTTGGCGCTGGCGCGCTGCTGGTGGTGTTCTTCGGAACGCCTGTCGTAAATTGGTATCAGTCCTTGCTGATGGTGAGATAATGACGACAGAGAGTGTCCGATGAAGGCTCCTATCGCACCGCATCCGCCGGCCACGGTTCCGTTCCATTTCGGTCTCGGGATTGCGCTGGTTGTCTGCCTGTTTGCCGGAATTATCGTACTGGTGTTTTTGGTGCGCAAGTACTTGCGCGAACAGACCAACGACGCGAACGAAGATTGGTCCGCTCCCAACGCGGATGCGGAAAACCCATCCGCATTCATGACTGCCTCGATGCAGGGTGTGATTGAAAAACTGCGCGCGCAGGAAAAAGAATTGGCGCGGCTGCATTTGTTGGCGCAGGAACGCGCGCAAGAATCCGAGCGCCTAACCGAAGAAGTTACGCGCAATATGCCTACGGGACTGCTGCTGGTGAACGCCACCGGCGCGATCAGTTCCACGAATCCGGCGGCCGAACAAGCCTTGGGCATACCGACTTTGCGTTACCGATCGTACAAAGAGATTCTTGGCTCCGATTCGGATCTCACGCGAATGCTCACAGCGTGTATTCGCGACGGCAAAACGTTTCAGCGCGGCGAGATCGAGCACATGACATCCGAAGGTATGGTTCGAAATTTAGGAGTGACTATTTCACCCATCTATCGCGCGGCGCGAAATTCGGCAAGGCCGATCGTCGAGGGTGCGATTCCTCATCCGCCGGATATGAAGGTCAGCGGCGCGCTCTGCCTGATGAGCGATTTAACGGAGTTAACCGCGCTGCAGAAGCAGATTCGCTGGAAGGAGAATCTCGCGGCATTGGGTGAGATGTCCGCAGGTATCGCTCATGAATTCAAGAATTCTCTCGCTACTATTTCCGGCTATGCGCAGATGATCCGCAGCGAGGTGAAGCCCGGCGACGTGCGCGAATCATCCGAAAGAATTTTGGATCAAACCCGCGCGCTGACGCACGTGGTGACCGAATTCTTACGTTTCGCCAAGCCGCTGGAAATTTGCTACGAAACCGTGCCGATGAAATCTGTAGTGGAGAAAGTGGCCGAGGAACTACGCGAGACCGTTCCGGCGTGCAGCGTCGAGATCGAAGGAAGCTTTGAGGAGCTTCCCGGCGACGAGGCTCTTCTGCGACAGGCGCTCTTGAATCTGGTGCGCAACGGCGCGCAGGCCGCGAAAATAGCCAGCGAGACGCCTAGGGTCGTGATTTCCGGCACAATTGAGGAATTGGGCGGAAAGAAGTGGCAACGCATTTGCGTTGCCGATGACGGCCCTGGAATTCCCGACCTGGATCTTCCCAAAATCTTTCTGCCGTTCTATACCACCAAGTCGGAAGGGACTGGACTTGGTCTCGCCATCGTCCAAAAGGTAGCTCTGCAGCACGGCGGGACCATCGAAGCTCGCAACCGCCAGGGCGGCGGCGCTGAATTCCTCTTATGGTTACCTTTGCGGCAGGACCCCCTACCATCCACGATTGCCACTCAGGCGGCACGCATCTAAACTCATAGCAAGGCAATCCGCAGCATTTCCAGGAGGCGTGAGCCATGCGTACGGAGCTATTGGGTTTGGGTGCCGTTGTGACGGCGCTGTTGCTATATCCCGTTGGCACCTTTGCGCAACCGCAAGGCCAGAACCCCGCGCAGCCAGCGGCACAATCTCAGTCCCAATCGCACACGCAGTCCCAAGCAAGCTCACAGGCGAATTCCTCGCCATCCACCACCTTGACGCGCGTGGCGCCAGTCGATCCGCTTGCAGCCGCAGCCCGCAAGGCGCGCGAGCAGAGAAAGGATCAGTCCAAGACTTCACGCGTTTTCGACAATGACAATATTCCAAAGCAAGGCGGAATCTCTTCAGTTGGCGCCCAAGCGCCGGCCGGATCTGCCGACAATGGCGCCTCCGCGACGGATTCGAGTGTTAGCTCGCCAGCAGTCGCGCAGGGCGGCCTTCCATCGGGCAGAGATGAAAAAGGCTGGCGTGACCGCTTCGGCAGACTTCGACACAAGCTGGAAGAAGACCAAGCCGAATTGGCAATCATGCAGCGCGAACTTGGCGTGTTGGACGTTCAGTATTACAACGATCCGATGCAGGGGATGCAACAGGAATTGACGCGCAGCGACATCAACGAAAAAACAGACAAGATCGAAGCGAAAAAGAAACAGATTGAGGCTGACGAGCAAGGCCTCTCCGACGCTGAGGATCAACTGCGTCAGGCTGGCGGCGATCCCGGCTGGGCTCGCTAGAATTTCTTCCCATGGAACCTATTCTCCTCGTCGAAGACAAAGTAGAACTGCGGGCGATGCTGCGCAAAGCGCTGGAACGCGCCGGCTATGCCGTAGAGGAAGCTCCTGATGCAACCTCCGCGATAGAGAAAGTTCGCGCGCGCCGCTACCTGATTGTTCTCTCCGATTTGAAACTTCCCGGCGGCTCGGGTCTGGATGTGCTGCGAGAATCGCGGCGCGTGGAAGCAACGCTGCCTGTGATTTTAATGACGGCCTACGGATCGGTGGAAGAGGCCGTGACTGCCATGAAGGACGGCGCGTTCGATTTCATCCAGAAGCCAGTCGACCTGGATCATTTAAAATTATTGCTGCAACGCGCCGCGCAACAGCAGGAATTATTGCGCGAGAATTTGCTGCTGCGCGAGGAATACGCGGTGCGCTACGGATTCCCGCGGATCATCGGCGAACACTCCACGATGAAAGACACCAGCCAGATGACGCAGCGCGTGGCGGCAACGGATTCTACGGTGTTATTGCTCGGCGAAAGCGGCACGGGCAAAGAAGTTTTCGCGCGCGCGATTCATCACTTGAGTCCACGCTCAAGCCATCCCTTTGTGGCCCTGAACTGCGCCGCGATTCCGGAAGGACTGGTTGAAAACGAGCTCTTCGGTCACGAGCGAGGCGCCTACACCGGCGCTGGCGCGCGAAAGATCGGAAAGCTGGAACTGGCACACCGCGGTACTTTATTTCTGGACGAAATTGGCGAACTGCCGCTGGCAATTCAGAGCAAGCTGCTGCGCGTGCTGGAGGAAAAACGCTTCGAGCGTGTGGGCGGAACACAGGAAATCGAAGTCAACGCGCGCATCCTGACGGCCACAAACAAGGACCTGCGCGCTGCCGTGGGCGACAAAACCTTTCGCGAGGATTTGTATTTTCGGATTTCCGCTGTACCCATCAGCATTCCCGCTTTGCGCGATCGCGGCGCGGATGTGCTGCTACTCGCGGACTACTTTCTCGAAAAATTCCGGCGCGAGTTCCGCAAACCAGATCTACAACTAAGCGAGAAGACTCGGGAACGGCTTTTGACATATTCATGGCCGGGGAATGTTCGCGAATTGCAAAACGCCGTCGAGCGCGCGGCGATTCTGGCGAACGGGCCTGAAATCGACGAGAGCGCATTGCAACTGCCGGAATCCAAACCCTCCGTGGAAGAGCTGCCCGAAGGGATGCTAGCCGCCCGATTTCTGTGGGAAGGCCCCCTGGAAGAGGTTTCTCAGAGGGCGGTACATCACGTCGAAAGATTCAAGATTCAGGATGCGCTGCGAGATTCCAAATGGAACAAAACTCGGGCCGCGGAAAAGCTTGGCGTCTCGTACAAGACTTTACTCCACAAGATCCGGCTTCTGGGGCTCGAAAACTGACGATGCGGCAGCCGGAATCGGCGCTTCAGCATACGGCAAACGCGCGATATGCAGGATCACACTGTCGAAATTCCACGACGTAACGGTAATACCCACAAAGCCTACCTGTTGCATCAGCAGCCCCAGTTCTTCCGGCGAAGGAAATCTGGTGACGGATTTGGGAAGATAATTGTAGGCTTCATTGCCCCCGGAAATTAGTTTGCCGATGCGCGGAAGAATGCGCTGAAAGTAAAAACGAAATAACTTCGCCATAGGACCCGCGCTCGGCTCTGAAAATTCCAGAATTCCGACTTCCCCGCCCGGCTTCAGCACGCGCGCAATTTCGCGCAGCCCATTTCGATAATTAACCAGGTTGCGGAAACCGAACCCCGTCGTCACCAAGTCAAAGCAACCATCGCGAAAAGGCAGCTGCAATGCGTCTCCCGCCGAAAAGACCGCCGAACGCGCATGTTCCTCCGCTTTCTTGTGCGCGCGTTCCAGCATCGGCTGCGCGAAATCGCTGCCGAAAAGCGGGATGCGGTGCGCTCCACGATCTCGGATTTCGTGAACGCGCACGCGTTCCAGCGCGAAGGTCAGATCGCCGGTGCCGCAACACACATCCAGAACACGCGCGTCGGTCCGCCGCAATATCCGCCGGAATTTTCGCGCGGTGCGCAACCTCCAAACCCGGTCGAGCGAAAACGAAAGAAAATGATTCAGGAAGTCGTAGCGTGGCGCGATACTGCTAAACATCTCGCGCACACGCACGGACGCTTCGCGCTCGTTGAGGGTACCGGCAGGGCGCGTGCCGGGAAGCTTCGGCGGCCTTTCAGTAAAGGAAGTCATGCGGATCCTGCGGGGGCTACATCTTAGCCATTGCGGCGATAGATGGCAACTCAGTGAACGTGCGCTGGAACAATTCCCGTGGCAGGTCGACGCCCCATTCGACTTTGCCGACGCGGGAAGGCAATACCCAAAGTACGCGGCCGCTACGGGCCTTTTTATCACCTGCGAGGATAGTACGCAATTGCGCGGGGCGAATGCCGAAAAGAGATGGCAACGGCCCTACGCTTGCGATCAGCCTGGTCATGCGCGTGGCTTCGGCATCATGCAAACGCCCAGTGGCCAGAGCGAAGAGTGTCGCGGCAAGCATGCCCCAGGCAATCGCCTCGCCGTGAAGAAACCGGCGATAGCGCGTCGCTGCTTCCAAGGCATGGCCGAGCGTGTGTCCGAAATTCAGGATGTGCCGCAATCCGCTTTCGCGTTCGTCCTTGGTCACCACGTGCGCTTTTATGCGGATGCATCGAGTGATCACACGCGAAAGCACAGCCGCATCGCGACGCAGCAGCGCGAGCATGCGTTTTTCCAAAAACACGAAAAGCTCAGGATCGGCAATGATCGCATACTTGATTACTTCAAAAAGTCCTGAGCGGTATTCGCGGTGCGGAAGCGTTTGCAGAACCTTCGGATCGGTAATCACTAGCTTCGGTGGGTAGAATGCACCCACGAGATTCTTTCCTTCCGGAAGGTTTACGCCGGTTTTGCCGCCAATAGAGCTGTCTACTTGCGCTACCAGCGTGGTTGGAATATGAACCAACCTCACGCCGCGCAGGTAAGTAGCCGCCGCGAAACCGGCCACATCACCCACAACGCCGCCACCCACGGCGATAATAGTCGCGTGACGATCGGCCCCCGCCAGAATCAGCTGGCGCGCGATCTGTTCGATGGACTGCAGATCCTTCGAGGATTCACTGTCATCGAACAAAATCGTGGTGATGCGATCGCGGCTCTGCTTGCGCAGACCGCTTCCAAGCGATCGGCCCCAATGAGCCCACACATTTGGCGACGAGAGGACGAATGTTCCAGTGGAATCGCCGAACCGCGAAACGAGTGCGCCTGCGCGCGAAAGTAAACCGGGCGAACATTGCACGGCATACGGACCAGCGGAAGCCCTGATGCGAACCGTCGGCATTTGTCCTAGTGGAATTTCTTTTGAAGTTCGGCGACCGACTCCAAAATCACGTAACCGACGATTGCCAGGCTTCGCGGGCTCACCTTATCCAGCGTGTCTTGCGGCGTGTGCCAATAGCCGGCACTGATGTAATCATTGAGGTCAATAATATCCACGGCGGCCACACCGCGAGCGGTGAACGGTTGATGGTCATCCGAAGTGGTGTTCTGGCGATTGACGAAAATATTCTTGTAGCCAAGATGATCGGCGGTCTTCCAAACCAGATCGGTGAGCCAGTTCGTTGAATTCGAGTCGCGCGGGATCGCAATGTTGTACTGCCCGATCATGTCCGCCAGGATAACGGCCTTCACACGTTTCAAGTCGCCGGAAACCACCATCCTCGCGGCCAGTTCGCGGCTGCCGTAGGTGTGATCGTTATCCTGATCCCAATTCACAAACGCTTCCTCGCCATCGAGAAACGCGATCCAAACGGAATTTGGGCCTTTCTTCCCGCAAAGTTGCCGCGCCATTTCCAGCATCAAGCCCGTGGACGAGCCGCTGTCGTTCGCGCCCACGAAGTTTTCGACGCTGCCGAGCGTGTCATAGTGCGTGAGCAATAGGATAATTCCCTGCCCGGTGCCCGGCGCTTTGCCGATGATGTTTTTCATCACCACGTCGCCCTTCGGCGTAGAGGCGTGGAAATCATCCTGATCAATCTCGCAGGCCTCATTTTTCAATTCCGAAATGATGTAATCCTGCGACCGGTGCAGCGCGTCCGAAGCCGGCGGACGAGGTCCGAAACTTACCAATTTCGCGACGTTCCCGTAAGCTTTTGCGCCATCAAACCCACCGGTCTGATCCGCGGGAGGTGCGGTCTCGGCAGTTTTGGTATCAAATGCTGGCTGATTCGCCGCGGAAGCGGAGTTCGTGGCCGCGCTCGAAGAGGCCGAATTGGGCTGGCCCGAGCCCCCACACGCAACCGCGCCGGAAAGCGAAATGAACGCAGCCGCCAGCCATAGTTTCCTGAACGAATTGGACACCTAATGCGCCTCCCCATCTGCCAACTTCTGCGACTCTTTTCGCCTGAGCACAACGTAAGAAACCAGCACGCCGATAAAGTACAACAAAATCATCGGCGCCATGAACACCAGCATGGTAGTCGCGTCCGGCGTAGGCGTCACCACCGCCGCAACAATGGTGATCAACAGCATGGCATAACGAAAATTTTTCAACAGGAACTTGGGAGTAACAATTCCGAAGAGCGATAAAATGAAAATGAGAACCGGAAGCTCGAATATAACACCGAGCCCCACGAGAATGATCAGAATGAGCTCAAAATACTCGTTGTAATTGATGAGCGGCCGCACCGGAGAGCCTGCAGAGAACCCAATCAGAAATCCCAAAGTTTGCGGCAGCATTACGAAGTAGCCGAACGCGATACCGCAAAGAAACAAAAACATGGAGGACACGATAAAGCCAGCAACCGCGCGTTTTTCATGCTTATAGAGGCCGGGCGCGACGAACAGCCATACCTGGTAAAGCACAAACGGCATGGCCAGCACTACTCCCAGGTAGAGCCCAATATTGATAACCAGGGTGACATAGCCACCGGGACTGGTGAAGTACAACTTGTCGTCGAAATGCGCGTTTCGCAGCGCGTCCTGCATCGGCTTAACCAAGATTACGATCAAGTGCTTTGAAGCCAGCAGTCCCAGGCAGGCGCCGATTGCAATAGCAATCGCGGAATTAATCAGCCGTTTGCGGAGATCGACTAGGTGCTCGAAAAAAGACATCCGACCGCCGGCATCTTCTTCGACGGCAGCGGGCGGCGGCAGAACTATGGGATCAGGCTGGGCGGGGTCGGCCATCGCTCACTTTCTCGTGCTCCGGATCAGGATGATCAACAGGACTGGTATCGTGCACTTCGTGGGCGTCGGTAACTTGTAATTCGACGGCAGCCGTATGCTCCTGCTCGCGCGATGCGATCGCGTTCGGAGCCTCTGTGGCAACCGTGCCGGGAGCCGGTGGCAAGGGGTCATTCGTCGATTCCGGCGGCAATATCGGGGCTGTTCCATCGGCGGTCGTCGCTTCGCCTATCGTCTGTGCGGGAGTCGCAGCCTCTCGTATTTTTCGCAATTCCGCCTCGCGCTCCAAATCGCGCATATGGCCTTCGAAAGTGGACCGCAATTCTCCGGTGGCGCGCCGGAACTCACCCATAATCTTGCCGAGATTGCGGGCCAGCTCGGGAAGTTTCTCGGGGCCAAATACCATCAAGGCCACAGCGAAGATTATGATCAGGTGTGGGGCGCTAAACATGGACGTCTCGGGTGAAATTGCTACAAGCCAAGCCTTTCGGCGGCCTCTCCAAAGCCGTTTTTGAATCATAGAAGAGGCTCCGAAGCGTGTCAAACCGCTGAAAACGACTATGCTATAATTATGAGCCTGGGGCTAAGTGAGGACGCATGGAATCTACGGCATCATCTAGGCGCGGGATCGTTGTTTTAGTGGTTGTACTGGCGGTTTCCGCGATATTGGGCGGACTGTACGGACCGTCTGTTCGCGCGACGGCGGCTGGCCAGAGCGACATGCAGGACTCCGTCAAGAGTTTCACGCATGTTCTTTCCATCGTCGAGCACAACTACGCCGACCCGGTCGATACCGACAAAGTAATTTACGACGGCGCGATCCCAGGGATGCTACGCGTGTTGGACCCTCACTCGAATTTCTTCGATCCGAAACAATACGCATTATTCAAGGAAGAGCAGCAAGGAAAATACTACGGCGTCGGCATGACCGTGCAACAGCGGGAAAATCAGACCGTTGTGCTCTCCCCGTTCGTTGGCTCACCTGCGTATAAGGCCGGCATTCGTCCCGGGGACATCATTTTGAAAGTTGACGGCAAGTCCTGCGACGGGCTCACGACCACCGAAGTTGCGGACATGCTGAAAGGTGCCAAGGGAACCGTGGTTCATATTTCCCTGGGCCGCGAAGGTTGGGAGAAACCCATCGAAGTCACCGTGACGCGCGACGAAATTCCGCGGCCTGGCGTTGAATACTTCACCATGGTCAAGCCCGGAATTGGTTACGTACGGGTGACGACTTTCAACGAAACTACCGACAGCGATCTGGCGGAAGCCTTAAAGCAGCTGGATGTTTCGAAGCTCGACGGTCTGATCATCGACCTGCGCAATAACGGCGGCGGTCTTTTGAATCAAGCCGTCGGCATGGCGGATATGTTCCTGGACAAGAACGAAATCGTGGTGTCGCATCGCGGGCGTTCGTCTCCAGAACGGCGTTATTACGCTATACGCGGAAATCAAGGAACCGAAGTGCCGATTGTCGTGCTGATCAATGGCCAGAGCGCCTCGGCCTCGGAAATTGTTTCCGGCGCAATTCAGGACCACGATCGAGGGCTGGTCGTGGGAGAAACCAGCTTCGGCAAGGGCTTGGTCCAGACGCAAATTCCGCTCAGCGAAGATACCGCGCTATTGTTGACTACTGCGCGTTATTACACGCCCAGCGGCCGCTTGATTCAGCGCGATTACAAAAATGTTTCGCTTTACGATTACCATTACAATCCGCATCCGCCCACGAAGCCTGAAGTGAAGCTGACGGATAGCGGACGGCAAGTTTTCGGCGGTGGCGGAATCACTCCGGACGACGTTATTGCCACTCCCAAGCCGGACGACTTCCAGCAGATGCTGTATCGGCGCGGGGTGTTCTATTCGCAGCAGCAAGGCGTCGGCGATTTCACGCGCTTTTATCTGGGCGAGAAACCGGACGTCACTAAGGATTTCGCCGTAAACGATGCCGTGATCGGGCAGTTCAAGAAGTATCTCGATCAGCAGAAGATCAAGTACACCGATCAGGACATCCAGGCGAATCTCACCTGGCTGAAGTGGCAGATCAAGCGCGAAGTCTTCACTTCATACTTCGGCTTGAACGACGGCTACAAAGTCGAGTTGCAGGACGACCCGCAGCTAGAGAAAGCGATCGAGATGATGCCGCAATCCCGAGCCTTATATCAAAACGCGCGCAAGATTCTGGCCGAGCGCGAAGCGGGCCAAACCAGCCACCCGTAAAACGCGTTCCTCTCAGGCAAGAGATTGCCCTGTCATCGAATGGTCACGCCGAATCGCAGGCACTGGATCGGGCGTGCAGCCAACCGCTGAAAATCAAGTCCGAAAAATTCAAAAGACGAACCCGGATAACCGAAAGTGACAGGCCTCCTGCTCCGTTTTCCATCGGAGTAATAAACCGAAATTCCGGCTTGACAGCTCACGAGTGGTGTAACTATTGTGTTAGCGTAGTATTGAAATCCTGTCGCTCATCAGGTTCCGCGATCTCGGAGCTGAAACATGCAACGCCCGCAATATCTCGCGTGGGAAAAACCTCCTCGAGAAACACAGTCATAAATTGCCTCCCCCCAGGAAAGTGAGGGCGGTGGAGACACCGCTGTTTCTTCGCATACCGGTCTTGCCGTGTTGAGCGATGGGCATGGAAAATCAGCAGCGATACAGGGCGTGTGCCGCGAGTTCTTAAAAAAATCAAGACCGAAAACTCAAATTGCCCGCTTGCGAGCCGGAGCCGAATGAAGCCTCGTAGCCGCTCCTTGCCGGATTGGACTAGCAAAATCCTGAAGTTAAGGCACGGGCTGGACCTGAACCAGTCCGAATTCGCCGCGCGTCTGAATTACTCCGCTATGGCGCTATCCCGCTGGGAAAGCGGAAGCCACGAGCCGACGGCCCAGGCATACATTCAACTGGGTAACCTTGCATCCGAACCCGATGCGTCCTGGTTTTGGACTCGCGCCGGCTTAAAAAGCGCTGATGTTTCGCGCTTGTTTCCGGATGACGGAAGCATTTCGCACGCATCGAGTCTTCCGAATTTCGACATCGTCGTGGCTGATGGCGGCCAACACATCTCTAAGGCCAAACTGGTAGCCGTTCCTGTGCTTGCTGTTCGTGCAGCGTCACATGGTCTGAAAGGCGATCGGGTGCTGGACCTTCATAAGGCTAAGGTGATGGAGATGATTGCTGCTCCATTGCCGTGGTGCCCGAATCCCGGTACAACCAGTTGCCTGCGCGTAAGAGGCTCATCGATGAGTCCTCTGATCTATGACGGCGATATTGTAGCGGTGGATAGTTCTATTACGGACATCTCCAAGCTTAATGGAAAAATTGTCGTCGCCTGGAACCGAAAAACCGGGCTGAACATATCACGATTTCTGGTATTAAAAGGATTACAGCTATTGGAGCCCGAGAGCCGCGATCATGAGCCCTTTGCGGTAGGAAAAGATCGAAACTGGCGTATCGTCGGAAAAGTTCTTTGGGCTATTCGAAGGTTTTCCTAGCGTAGTTGATAGCCTCCCCCTTTGCCACCCCGCTGATTCCAGCTGGCTATTGCATTGAACGGCACCGCATATGAACGGGACTCGCCGCCCAGCCAGATAAAACCGTTATTCTTGGCTATCGTCTGCACTAGTTCGAAATGTCCAGAAACCCGTGACTTCCCCTGACAACGCGCTCAAACGCAGTTGGTGGCGAATGGCTGCCACTTCCTGGGCGCTGCTTGCCGCTTGGGGACTTCTGGTCGGCGCCTATTGCATTGTATCCATTGCGCTTCCAAACAGCCGAGGGCTTACCGTCTTCGGCGATATCTCCCAATGCGCGGTAGCGCTATTCGCCTGCGGCGGCCTGCTTCTAAATTCGTTTTCGGTCGACAAGCGCACCCGGGTCTTCTGGATTTTGCTAGGATTAGGGTGCGGCGCGTGGTTTATCGGCCAGTCCATCTGGACGTACTTTGAAGTAGTGCTGCGGCAGGATGTTCCCAATCCATTCATTGGCGACGTGATTTTGTTCTTACATCCCGTGCCGATGATCGGCGCGCTCGCGCTGAACCCGCACGATCAGCGCGACGACCTCAACGTTCATATCGGTTACCTCGATTTCTCGCTTCTGCTGGTTTGGTGGGTGTACCTCTATTTGTTCGTGGTGATCCCTTGGCAATACATCGCGCCGAATGTGCACGCATACGGATGGAGCTACGATCACCTGGCGGCGGTGGAAAACCTGCTGCTCGCCGGGGGTTTCGCTGTGCTGATTACCCGCGCAAAGGGCCACTGGCGGAAGATCTACTCCCATCTTTTCGCCGCTTCCCTGCTTTACGCTGCAGGTTCCTACATCACCAATCGCGCCATCGACCGTCAGGATTATTACACCGGCAGCCCATTCGATTTGCCACTGGTGGCTTCGTTCGTGTGGTTCGGGACGGCGGGGATTGTGGCTTACAGGCTGAAACCCGCACGCGAATCCGTTGCGTCCACCACCGAACGGTCCAAAAGATGGCAATCGCTGCTGGCCGTGAGCGCGGTCTTTTCAATTCCGATAATGGCGCTGTGGAGTTTGTGGACCCCCACAAATTCTTCGGAGGTCCGGACCTTTCGCGTGGGCGTTACGCAGGTGACGCTGCTCGTCGCGGCCCTGCTTATGGCCCTGCGACAGCGCATGGTGGACCACGACCGCTTGCGGCTCCTGGCAGCTTCCAGCGAATCACTGGAAAACCTGAAGAATTTCCAGGCGCAGATGGTACAAACCGAAAAGCTGGTTTCATTGGGCCAGCTCGCGGCTGGCGCCGCACACGAAATCAATAACCCGCTGACCGGGATCTTGGGTTACTCCGATCTATTGGTGGACGACTCGTCGCTGGGCGAACGGCAGCGCATCGTCGCGGAAAAAATCCGCACTCTCGCGCGACGAATCAAAACTCTGGTGACCAGCCTGCTGAGTTTCGCGCGCCGAGTCCCTACCGAAAAACTGGAATTGGATTTGAACCAGGTCATTGGCACCGCGCTGCATCTGAGCAACCTCGATTTACGCGGGAAACATATCCAGGTGGAAACGCAAACCGACACGGATTTGCCCGCCATTCGCGGCGACGCCAATCAAATCTTGCAGGTTTTTTTCAATCTGATCAGCAATGCAGTGGATGCCCTGGAGGAAATCGGCGGCGGAAAGCTGGTGATTCGTACCACGCACTCGCGATCGAGAATCATGGTGGAGTTCTCCGACAGCGGCCCGGGTATCAAAACCCCGCAGCAGGTCTTTGACCCGTTCTTCACCACCAAGCCAGTCGGCAAAGGCACCGGCCTAGGCCTCAGCATCTGCTTTGGCATCGTGCAGGAGCATGGCGGCCGCATCGAATGCTTCAATCGCCCCGAAGGCGGAGCAACATTCGTCGTCGAATTCCCTATCGACGCCAACACTCTGTACTTGCCGGAAGCTCCCCAAGCCGTCGGGTCATCAAAAGCTAGCTAAATTCTGGGAGTTCCGGGCCGGCTCCAAGCCGGCCCAAAAACCCAATCCTCTCGGGCGCGCAAGAGGTATCATGCGCGCCTTGGGAGAGTCCGTTGAAGAACCTTCGCATTATTCCGCTGCTTTTCTGCACGGTTTCACTTTGCTTGGCCTTTTCCATCCTCGCGATCGGCGGGTTCAAAGAACATGTGAGTTTGGCCGTAGGAGCGGCGCATGGCCAACGCGGATCGAATACGCCGAAAACCCGCGCAGTCGTGCTGATCGTTCTGGACGGCCTGCGCTGGCAGGAAATTTTCGACGGCCCCGAGCACGAATTGATGAACTCTAAATTTGGCGGCGCCCAGGATGTCGCGCAATTGCGGAAGGATTTCTGGCGCGACACTCCGGAAGAAAACCGCCAGGCGCTGATGCCGTTTCTCTGGAGTGTGGTCGCCAAACAAGGGCAGATTTACGGCAACCAGCACAAAGGCAGTATTGCGCAGGTGACCAACGGGTTCAAATTCTCGTATCCCGGCTACAACGAGATGGCCACCGGATATCCTGACCCACGCATTAACAGCAACGAATTTGGCGCCAATCCAAATGCCACCGTGTTTGAATGGCTCAACAACCAACCGGAATTTCACGATCAAGTCGCGGTGATTGGTACCTGGAATGTCTTCAATGATGTCTTCCGCGCAAAAAGGAGTGGACTTTTTGTACGCGCCGGATGGGATCTTCCCTGGGACTCGAATCTCACTCCATCGGAACAGACCCTGAAGAAACTCTACGAAACCACAACGCGCGTCGAAGACGATGACGCGTTCGACTCGTTCACGCACCAAGATCTTCTGGATTATTTGCAAACTCACAGTCCGCGAGCATTATTCGTAGGCTACGGCGGCACCGATGACTGGGCTCACGAAGGCAAATACGATCTGGTATTACAAGCTGCCCAACAAGATGATCAACACATCGCCGAACTCTGGCAGACAATGCAGGCCAAGCCGGAATATCACGACCATCTGACGTTCATCATTACCTGCGACCACGGTCGCGGCAGCGGCCTGAAACTCTGGCGGGATCACGATAAGAATATCGCCGGTGCGGAAAATATCTGGATCGCGATTTTAGGACCCGATACGCCAGCCAAAGGCGAAATGAAAAACGTCGCACGCGTTACGCAAAGCCAGATCGCCGCTACGATCGCCGCGCTGCTTGGACTGGATTACCGCGCCGCCGTGCCGCGCGCGGCTGCGCCTCTTCCGGTGATGCAATGAGTCAGCAGTCGCAAATGGTCACGCTGAGAAGTTGTTTGCGCCGCAGCAGCGCGAAGCAAGGCAGCGAGTTCCTTTCGGGCATCGGATTCACGCAGGCACCGTACCGTAACGCACGACAATCACGGTAATGTTATCGCCGCCGCCAGCTTCGTTCGCCAGATTCACCAAGCTATTCGCGGCAATTTGGGCGCCGCTGGATTTTTCCAACGTTTCTTGAATTCTTGCAGCAGGGAGATCGCGAAACAATCCGTCAGAGCAGAGCAAAAATACATCGCCTTGCTCCAGCGATTCTTCGCTCAAGTCAACCTCGACATTTCCATCAATACCAAGCGCGCGCGTCAGAACGTTCTGCATCTTGCTGCGACCCGCGGCCTCGGGCGTTATTATTCCGCGGCGAACCTGTTCAGCGACCAACGAGTGATCTTCCGTAAGTTGGTCGAATTGCCCTTCACGCAACAAATAGACGCGGCTGTCTCCCACGTGAGCGATGCACAAACGATCGTCGACGAAGCGCACTGCCACGATCGTCGCGCCCATTCCGCCCTTCCCCTGCTCCAGCGCAAATTTGAAGATTTCTTTGTTGGCCAGCCGTACCGCGCTGGCGAGCCGGTTGGAGATATCGGACACTCCTTCAATGTGTTTGCCAAATTCCGCCAGCGCCGGGTTCCCTTCGGCCTCCTGGCAGTGCGCGATCACAGTTTCGACCGCAAGCCGGCTGGCCCGTTCCCCAGCTTCCAAGCCGCCCATCCCGTCCGACAGCACGAAAAGATTCAGCTCCGGTGCCAGTCTGAAACTGTCTTCGTTGTTCTCGCGGACGCGCCCAGTGTCGCTCTTAGCTCCAAATTCCAGCATCTATCCTCCGCAGATAACAACGGCTGCCACAAATCCCGTTCCACATCTACGATCACTGCGAGATCTCTAACAGACACAAAACTGGCGTGTAAGGTAACAGTATCGGGTGCCAAGGCGCACCAGGTTTCGCAAGCCAGCACGGCTAATCCTTTGAGAACACAAGACCGCCGCGCCGCCGCTTCTGCGGCCATCATGCCTCATACTTGGACTTGTCCAGAGCGCGCCGGTTTGCCGGACGTGTGGGCGGAGGATTCGGCATGGAAGCAATCAAAAACCCACCCGTTGCCCCAGCTGATCCTGCGCCCTCTGCGAAGGTCGCTACGGCCGGTCCAACAGCCCCTCAAACGGCCAATGGCAGCGCTGCCGCCGTTCCCAGCACACCCGCTGCTACCCCCGCGGCCGTGGTTACCCCTCCCGCTGCGGCTGTTGCCGCAGGGCCCGGCGTTACGGTGACGCCCAACTCCGGCCAGCCAGCACACAAGCCGGCCGCCGATATTATTACAGCGATGCTGCAAACCGCCCCCAAGACCAGCGACCTGATTTTCTCTCCCGGCCGCGCTCCGCAAGTGGAGCTGAACGGCAAACTGATGCAGCTGAAAATCGAAGGCGTCGGGATGTTGACTTCGGAGGACACGGCGCGAATCGCCAGCGAGCTGATAGGCCGAAATCTGCACGCCGTGGCAAAACTTAAAGACGAAGGATCCTGCGATATTTCCTACAGCGTCCCGAAATTGGCGCGATTCCGCTCGAATATTTTCACCCAGCGCGGCAGCTGCGCGATTGTAATGCGCGTGATCCCCAGCAGCGTGCCCGATTTTAAGATGCTGAACCTTCCCGCGGTGCTGGCCGACGCGGCGGAGGTTCGCCCGGGGATTGTGCTGGTCACGGGCCCAACGGGCAGCGGCAAATCATCGACGCTGGCCGCTTTGGTGAATAAAATCAACGAAGAGAAAGCGGTACACGTGATCACCATCGAAGACCCGATCGAATTCCTGCATGGTCACAAGCGAGCCACGATTCACCAGCGCGAATTGTATTCGGACACGCCGAATTTCGCGCTGGCATTGCGGGCGGCGTTACGACAGGCGCCGAAGCTGATCCTGGTGGGCGAGATGCGCGACAAGGAAACGATCGAATGCGCGCTGGAAGCCTCCGAAACGGGCCACCTGGTTTACTCCACGCTGCACACCATCGACGCCTCCAAAACCATCGAACGCATCGTCGGGGTGTTCCCTTCCGCCGATCAGCCCGCGCTGCGCGGCCGGCTTTCCAAATCATTCCGTTACATTATCTCGCAGCGATTGATTCCGAAGAAAGGCGGAGCCGGCCGGGTGGCGGCGTTCGAGATTCTGAAATCGAGCATACGCACCCGCGAATACGTGCAGAAAGGCGAATCGGAAGGCAAGTCGCTGCTGGACGCCATGCGCGACGGTTCCGACGACGGCATGCAGTGTTTCGACGTTGAGATCGAGAAACTCATCCGCGCAGACGTGATCGACATGGACACAGGGCTAGCGTACGCAACAAACGAGGGCAATCTGCGCCTAAACCTGGCAGACCTGCTGGAATCGCGCCATAACGACGACACAATCCCGTCGGTAGCCGCCACGCCAATCGGCGGCCCCATGAAACTTCCAGGAAGCGACGAAGCAATCGAACGCTGATTGTCCTGCCATGCGGAGACTCCCCGTGGAACGTGGCTCTTTGGCTATCGCCGCGGAGCCGAGCAGCTTTCGTTAATCCAGGAATGCGTTCACTGGGCGATGAAATCCGCCGGGGTGTTGCGGTTGGAGGCGCCAAACACCCCAAAAAATGACGATTAGAAATACGCGTATCGCGATCGCGCCGGGTGCGCGTTGCGTTGCATTGGTTACGAGACTTGGCGTGCCGATCGCTAATTTTGGCGATTTTGGAGATGTTCGTGTGCGCGGGCTGGCGGTTGTATAGGCCGGTGCGCGTTGCAATGTGCCGACGGGGCTTCGTGGCGGGCTGGTTCCGCGCGCACGAGCGCTTGCCGCTGATAATCTTCGTCCGTGCCTCGGTTTGCAGTGCCCTAGACGGCATGCCGCGTCCTTTGTCAGGTTGAAAAACTTCCCGACTCACGTTAACATACTATCTACGTATATTCAAGAGTACACATCGTTTTTATCACACTTTTAGAAATGTCCCTGGACTACAGGCATACCTTTCCTATTCATGAGGGCCTCCGCCAGGATCGAACGCGCGGAGTTACCGGTACACAGAAACAAAAGGTTGTAATGATCCGGCATCGTCGCTACTTGCAGCAGGCGGGGCCGCAGCATTCCTTTGCTGCCGGTTTCACCGCGCGCACAAACGCGCTCATGATCTTGCCGTCCACTTCCGGCGCGATCGCGTCGGCGTCAATTCCAGCAGTTTTGAGAAATTCTCTCGCGTCCGCCGTGCGGTAGATGCGCGTGGGTTCCACATCCAATTGCTCGAATCCGGCCGCCTGGAGATTCCTGCGATAGTCCTGCTCGTCGAGCGCCCCGGCCACGCAGCCAACCCAAAGCAGAACACTCTGGCGAATTTGCGGATCGATTTCTCCGCGGGTCACCACATCCGACACCGCGAAACGCCCGCCCGGTTTCAGCACGCGAAAGGCTTCGCGTAACACCTGGGCCTTATCCGCCGAAAGATTGATGACGCAATTCGAAATCACCACATCCACGGAATTATCCGGCAGCGGAATGTGTTCGATTTCGCCTTTCAGGAACTCGACGTTCTCCGCGCCGGCCTTTTTCTTGTTTTCATTGGCCAGGGCCAACATCTCGTCGGTCATGTCCAACCCGTAGGCTTTTCTCCGGCCGGTCCTACACGCCTGGCCGAGAGCAACACGTCGATTCCACCGCCAGAACCCAGGTCCAGCACGACTTCGCCAGCATTCAGCTGCGCCAAGGCAGTCGGATTGCCGCAGCCCAGCGACGCCTGCATCGCCGCTTCCGGAATCTCCGCCGCCTGATTGGCGTCGTACAGGTTCGAGGTAATGGGGTCCGCGGTTCCGCAGCATGCGCCGGCCCCACAGCACGAGCTGCCGCCGCTCTGGGCGCGTAGCGCTGCCTCGCCGTATTTCTCCTTCACCGTTTGCTTGATGCTCGCTTCGCTCATCGGAATCCTCCTATTTGCAAACTTGGACGATGTCCTGGGGCCGCAACGCCTTATTCCGCGTGCAGCACTCCGCGTACAAGAAGCGCAGCAATTCCTGCAGCACTTCGGTATTCGCGGTGTACCGCAGGAAAGTGCTTTCGCGCTGAACCGTCACCAGGCCCTCGTTCTTCAGCTTTTCCAGATGATGCGACAGCGTGGAGTTGGGAATTTCCAGTTCGTCTTGAATGTCGCTCACCATCAAGCCCTGGGGATGGGCGGAAAGCAGGGCTTGCATGATGCGCAGCCGCGGCTCCGTGCCCATCGCGGAGAACATGTCGGCAAATCGAGCGACTTGATCGGGAGTGGCCCTGCGGGTGGTCGGGCTCATATTTCGATAATTGGAGAAATACGGAAAAAGGTCAAACGGAATGTTTCGTGGTGGACGTGAGGGGGCTCGAACCCCTGACCTCCTCGTTGCGAACGAGGCGCTCTCCCAACTGAGCTACACGCCCACTGGCGGCAAACTTGGGTTCAATTCTAACAAAGGCGTGAAGCGACACCAAACCCGTTCGGCACTAAGTTTGCGAACGCGCCAGCGGCCGCTCGTCCATCCCGTACGCTGGAACGACTTGCAGCCAATGATTGCGATTGGATTCGGGATTGGATGCGCTGGCAGCTGCGTTATTCGGAGCAACGCAATCGTTCGCTACGTATCTGTTCTTGCACAACGGAAGGCGTTGGTGTGGCGAGCCAGCATCAAGAACAAGAAACGACAGAAACTGGCTGTTCACGCGCGATTCGCAATGTTCTCGGGTTCGGGTCTGTGCGCCGTCATGTGAGCGCGGGTGGTGTTCACAAATTTTACGAAGCGGTGAGCCAGAGTGAAAATGCGGTCGGACTGACGCAAACGGATCGCGTCTCTGGGGATGAGTTCCCCGCCGATACCCAGGGCCGCCGCGCCCGCCATAATAAAATTAGCGGCGTTCTGTTGAGTGACGCCGCCCGAGGCGACGAGCGGCAAATTGGGAAACGGAGCTTTCAAGGCGCGGATGTAATTCTTGCCGCCCACTTGTCCGCAGGGGAAAACCTTCACAAAATCGGAGCCTGCCTTCCAAGCCCGGGTAACTTCCGTGGGCGTCAACGCGCCTGGAATAACGACGACCGAAGCACCCAGCGAAAACTCGACAATTTTTACGTCGAGGCCGGGACTGGTCAAAAATGCGGCGCCCGCGTCCACGCATTGCCTGGCTACATCCAGGTCGAACACGTCGCCTGCGCCCACAATCATTTTTGGCGCGTGCTTCACCAGATGCGCGATGACCGCGAGGGCACCTGGCACAGTCATCTCGATTTCGACGATGGGGATGCCGCCACGTGAAACCGCTTCGGCGGCAAAGAGCGCGTCTTCCGCGGAGGAAAGGCGAACCGCAGGAATGATTCCGACCTCTTCGATGCGCGCGTGAACTTCTTCCCTTTTCATCGGATCAAATCTCCCCGGCGGGCTGGTGTCGGTAGATGGCGCCTGAATCCGACGGGATTCTATAGGAATCGCCATGCGACGGGAATACAAAAAAAATATCGGCCAGCGATTGGCCAAAATGCCATGGCGCGGCGGAGATTAGGGCAAAACGGCGAACCCCGCAGAGAGGTTCTTCGCTTCGCTGAGGATGAGGTGAAAAAACAAATAACGCGGGGCGCGAGAACTAGGCTTCGAAGGATTCTTCGGCTTCGGGAAGCTTGTCACCATCCCGGGCAATCCAGACGTACATGGCGGGGAGCAAAAAAATGCCCATGACCAAAGCGGTGATGAGGCCGCCAACGATTACGATGGCGAAGGGGCGCTGAGAATCCGAACCGATGGCGCGGGAAAGGGCGGCGGGCAGCAAACCCAAGGTGGCGACAAGCATGGTCATCATGATCGGGCGCAAGCGCAGCACGGCGCCTTCGATGGCGGAATCCTCGATAGAGTGGCCGCGAACGCGCAGCTGATTAATATATTCCAACATAATGACGCCGGTTTCCACCGCAACGCCGAAAAGCGCGAGAAAGCCGATGCCCGAGGAAACGCTTAAGTGCGTGCCGGTGAGAAGCAAGGCGAGCAAACCGCCGATGGGAGCGACGGCCACGTTTGCCAGGATCAGGCCAGCCCATTTTGCGGAGCTGAACATGGTGTAAAGAATGATAAATATTACCAGCAGCGTGATGGGCACCACAATCATCAGGCGGCGCTGCGAGCGCTTCTGGCTTTCGTACTCGCCGGCCCAGTCGATGTGATAGCCGACCGGCAGTTTTACACGCTGCTTAACCAGTTTCATTGCCTCTTCCACGGCGCTGCCAAGGTCGCGCCCTCGCACGCTGTACTTGATGGCCACGTAGCGCGAATTTTCCTCGCGGTAAATTTCAGAGGCCCCGTCCCGAACGTCCACCTTGGCCAGTTGAGCGAGGGAAACGCGCTCTCCGGAAGGAGCCAGCAGACGCACGTTTTCGATAGCCTGTTGCGTCTGGCGATATGGCTCCTGATAACGCACGACCAAATCGTAGCGCTGTTCACCTTGCAACACCTGACTCACAGCTTTTCCACCGACCGCGGTCTCGACAGCGTCTTGAATGTCGGACACGTTAATCCCATAGCGAGCCGCGGCCTCGCGGTCGATTGTAATATTCAAGTTAGGCTGGCCTAATACCCGGAACAATCCAAGGTCCTCGACGCCACGGACCCCTTTCATGACGTTTACGACTTCGTCGGCTTTTTCTTCCAGTACGCGAAGATCGTCGCCATATAATTTTATGGCCAGCTCGCCTTTCACGCCGCTAACCGCTTCTTCCATGTTGTCGGCGATTGGCTGAGAGAAATTCCAAAGGATGCCGGGCATTTTGCTGAGTTCACGATCCATCGCGGCAATGAGTTCGTCTTTGTCCTGGTGAAACACCGAGCGCCACTGAGCCTTTGGCTTGAGATCGACAAAGTATTCGGTATTAAAAAAACCGGTGGTGTCGGTTCCATCGTCCGGACGCCCCACCTGGCTGGTAACCACGGTGACTTCAGGAAAGGAAGCCAGAATGACGCGGGCTTGATCCGCGACGCGAACGCCTTCGGTGGGCCCGGTGCTGGGAGCCAGAGTTCCGCGGACCCAAATCGCGCCTTCATCCAAGTGCGGCAAAAATTCGGAACCGATCACGCCGCTGGCCATCAGAAACACGGCGCCGATAAATGCCGCAGCTCCCACGCCCACCGTTATCCTTCGATGCTCGATAGCCCAACGAACGGCGGAGCGATATTTGTCCCGCAGGAAAGCCATCACCGGGTTGCGCCATTCGCTGACGCCGTGACTGAATACCAACAAGGCCAGAACCGGAGCGATGACAATGGCAAAAATCAAGGCGCCGAGAAGAGCGAAAGAAACCGTCCATGCCATGGGCTTAAACAGCCGGCCTTCCACGCTCTGCAAGGTAAAAATCGGGAGGTACGCGGTGATGATGATCGCGCGGGCGTAAAACACCGGGCGCAAAACTTCCAGGACCGCGTCGCGAATCACTTCCAGGGGGGACTTTTGCGAACTGCCTAGAAGGCTGAAGTGGCGCACGATGTTTTCGACGATCACCACGGTGCCATCGACCACCATGCCGAAATCAAGGGCGCCCAAGGAAAGCAGGTTTGCAGGAATTTTGTTGAGGTCCAGGCATATCGACGCGAAAAGCAGGGCGAAAGGAATGGTGAGCGCGACGATAAAAGCACCGCGCGAATTTCCCAGGAAGAAAAACAGGATCACCGACACCAGCAGCACACCTTTGGTCAAATTCTCCAGAACGGTGTGAGTGGTGAGGTGGACCAGCGCGCTGCGATCGAGGAATGGAACGATCTTCACGCCGGGAGGAAGGATCTGGTCATTCAGTTCTTTGACCTTGGCGTGGATCGCGGCCAACGCTTCGTCTGCGTTGGCGCCTTTACGCAGCAATACGATGCCTTCCACCACGTCACCGTCGTCGAGGATTTTCCCGTCGGAGCGATGGATGGCTTTACCGATTTGGCCCAGGCGAATTTTGGGACCTTCCGATACCGTGGCGATGTCTTTTATTTTTAGCGGCGTGCCATTTTTGGCGAGGATGGCAGTCTGCTCGATGTCTTCCACGCTGCTGAACAGACCCAGCACCCGAACATTGATCTGCTGCAAACCGGACTCAACAAAGCTGCCGCCGGCATTGGCGTTGTTATTGGCGAGCTGCTGTTCGACCTGGCCGATGCTCAAACCGTGAGAGACGAGAGCGTCCGGATCCACGCGAACCTGATATTCACGGGTGATGCCGCCGAAGCTGGAAACATCGACGACGTTAGGAACGGACTTGAATTGCTTTTCGAGCGTCCAATCTTCGATGGACTTGAGCTCCATCAAGTCATACTTGGGATTCGTACTCTTCAGCGTGTACCAGTAGATCTGGCCAACCGGGCTCCAGTCGGTACCCATCTGCGGCTGCAAGCCGTTAGGCAAGTTGACTTGAGAGAGCCGCTCCAAGACTTTCTGCCGGTTCCAATCATTATCGGAGCTGTCGTCAAAAATGAGCATGACGCTGGAAAGGCCAAAAAGGGAGGCGGAGCGAAGATGAGCCAGGTGCGGTAACCCATTCATCTGAATTTCGATGGGAATTGTCACCTGCTGTTCGACTTCCTCGGCTGCGCGGCCGGGCCACTGGGTGATTACCTGGACGTAATTGTTTGCGACGTCTGGGTAGGCCTCCACGGGGAGGGCGTGGAACGAGATGGCGCCCCAGACGAGCAACAGCATGGCCAGGGCGAGCACCATGAAGCGGTTGTTGAGCGCGAAATCGACTAAGCCTTTCATATTTTAGGTTGCTGTTCGAACCTTCGAATGGATTGCCGCCTATTGCTCAACGGTGTTCTGCAAAACCAACGCGTTGGTGACTACCTGCTGGCCCGGTTGCAATCCGGACACGATTTCTTGCATGTTCTGCGGCAGATCGCTGCCCGCAACAACAGCGACGCGGCGAAACTTAGTATCGCCCCCCGGAAGGTAAACCCAGTCGCGATCATGCAGATGCAGAATTGCAGTGGCCGGAACTGCCGTGTGCACCTCGAGTTTTTGTCCCTGGAAAGTGGCGGTTACAAACATCCCCGGCCGCATCAAACCTGAATTTTTGACTTCGATGCGGACTTTTGCCGAGCGGATATTGGGATCGAGTACCGCGCCGATGTTACTGATGCGGCCGGTCACAACCTGGCTTGGATAGGCGTTCAACTTAATCTGGGCGGAGTCTCCGAGACGCACATTGGGCAGATCGTTTTCGTAGACGTCGCACAAAATCCAAACGTAAGAGAGGTCTGAAATGGTAAAAGGATTGGCGGCGGAGAGGCCTTGAACGCCTGCTGCGTTGGTGACTTGCTGATCGGTGATGACGCCGGAGATCGGCGCTTTAACATCGACGATGCCAGAAGGGTGATCGAGAGGACTGCCCAGCACGCGCAGATGCTCGGCGCTGGTTTCGACGTCGACTTTCGCTTTATTCTCCGTGTCTTCGGCCACCTGATAGTCATTCAAGGAAACCGCACCGTGATCGTAGAGGCCTTTGGCACGTTCGTACTGTTTGTTGGCGAGCAGTTCGTCCGCGATGGCTTTCCGATAGTCTGAATACGCGGACGCGATGTCGGCGCTTTGCACGCGAAGCAAAACCTGACCCTTTTTAACGGTGTCGCCCAGGCGCGCGCGGATATCGACCACGCGACCGGTGGCTATAGAAATGGCGGGAACGGTGCGAGCAATATCGGGAGTGACCACACCGGTAACGACCAGTCGCGAATGCGCTTTGTATTCCGTTGCCGCGGTCAGTGGAAATTCATCGGGATGATCCACGGTGACGATGCTGGCGTCGCCTTCGCGTTCGACTTGAGCAGGAGGCGGCGCTTCGGCTGCAGCATCCTTGTTTGCGTCTGCGTGGCAGCCTGCCAGCAGCAAGAACATTGGCAGTGACAGGACGATTTGTGCGAGCCCAGCGCGCTTCATGGTAAATCCTTATTCCTTCTCTGAGAGTTGTGCCAGTGGACCGCGAACTCCGTAAGGAGTCCGTAAAAATTGTATAAAGAGTCCGTAATGTTAATCGGAATGGCCGCGTACGCAAAATGTATGATTTTCAGGCGCTGAAACAAGTAGCTGTGCGTTTTCCAGCATCCATGGTTTCGAGAACAGGAATGTGCGATTAGAGGACGAAAACGGGGGGATCACGCCCTGACGAGGACTTCGCGGTCAGGAATGGTTGCGAGGTTTGCGACGTTTGAAACATGGCGAAATTGAAGGCGAGGGGTTTTGTGGTGGGACCATCAGGTAAAACAGCGAAACCTCGCGCGGCGCTGGTGCGTAGGTCATGCGAAGAATGATGCGGGCAGGCGAGACAGCTGGCGTGACGCCGGCTGGTAGAACATTCCTCGAAGAATAGCAGTTCGGCGTGCAGATCGTCGGTTAAAGACACCACGAAGAAGAGCAGAACCATGGCGCAGGCGAATGCCGTCCATTGGCGCCAGGCATCGTGCTGCCGGTTGCGGGCTTGGCGCGCCCAGCGCATCCGCCAGATGCTGGCGCATGCCAGGACGATTAGAGCCCACAGAATGTTGAGAAACAGCTCCATCGGTCTTTGTGCCTTGTTCGCCGCACTTGTGCTTCAAGGAGGCCTAAACCCCTCGAATAGCTGCGATTCCTTCAATCTACTACGCGAAGGAGGTCGACGCAATCAGCGCGAGCCGGAATGGTGTCGTTTTATTAGACGGCGAACCGGAGCGATGGGTTTTCCCGGAAACTTGGTGTCGTAAGTCCGGCGAATTGTACTTTTCACAGCGTCGCGGATTTTGGGGTGGCAATTTTAAATGCAAAGAGCGGGCGGACGCGGCGGTACGACGGTTCGAATCATGTTTCCGACAAATGTTATTTTTCGTCGCTACGAATGCGATTCGCAGCGCTTATTTCCTTAACAATTCCTCGCGAGCACGCTTAAGAAGCGTTTCCGCGTCTTTTACGTTTGGGAGGTTGCCCTGCGCGAAATCTTTCGAGCCGCCGCCTTTGCCGCCGAATTGCTTGAGACATTCGCGTAGCAGCGAGCCCACGTCGCCTGGAAGGCTTTTCGTCTGGGCGAATACGATGTGTCCGTCGTCCGCGCTCACCAAGAGTGCAACGGTATTTTTCATCGCAGCCAATTTTGCCGCGAGAAGGCCCAGGTATGCGGGAGAGCCCGCAGGGACCATAGCGGCCACGATCCGTACGGCGCCAGCGCCTTCGGAAGCGGCACCAGGTTCGCGCTTTGATTCTTCCGTATCGCACGACAAGGCGTGCGCTTCCAGCTCGGCCAGGCGTTCTTCCATTCGTTTCATAGCGCCAAATTGCTCGCGGCGTTGTTCCATTATTTTGGCGATCCCTGCGGAAATATCCGGGAAACCGCAACTGAGCTGATTTGCCACGCCGGAGACGGTGGCGAAATCCGCGCGGGCGGCCGCGAGCGCGCGGTAACCCGCAACAAACTCGATGCGCCAGGCGTCACGCCGCCGTTCGAGTTTGCGAATCAGTACGAGGCTGGCTTGTCCTGTGCGAGCCAGATGAGTGCCACCGCAAGGTTGCCGGTCGAATCCTTCGATTTCAATGGCGCGAAGAAGGCCCTGGCGTTCCAATTTTTTGCGGATGCCGGCGTCGCTTAGCTGCTGGGCGGTGCCGAATCGAATCACTATTGGGCGGTCTTCAAAAATTATTTCGTTTGTCCGACGTTCCGCTTCTTCCAGATGCCGCGCGGTCATTGACGGTGCAGTGAGATCGATGGTGGATAGTTCCCTGCCCAGGTGAAATGAAACGGTCTGAAAACCAAAAAGCTCAATGAAGGCAGCGGACAACAGGTGCTGCGCGGTGTGCTGCTGCATGTGGTCGATGCGGCGAGGCCAATCGACCTGGCCGTGGATTGGGCCTAGGGGAACCGCGGCGGAGGTGTAGTGAATTACTTTTTGCTCGAATCCCGGTTCACTTACGGTCGTGGCATCGACGACTTCCACTACGTCCGCTTGGCCGAGCTTGCCCAGATCGTGCGGCTGGCCACCGGATGTTGGGTAGAAAGCAGTTTTATCGAGAAGTACCCTCCAGCGACCCTGCTGCTGTTCACAAGAGATGACAGCGGCATCGAATTCCCGCAAGAAAGAATCGTGGTAATAGAGCCTGTCCGTCAGGTCAGTACCCCTTGTATGAGGTTCAGGATAGCATAGAGGCATAGCGAACAATGGCGACGCACAGGGCCTGAACACGGTAGAATTGTAAATTACACATGCCCATTAAGCTGATCGCCATGGATATCGACGGAACCCTGCTCGATAGCAAAGCTCAAGTATCAACAGCAAATATGGAGGCCATTGCGGAAGCCTCCGAGCGCGGGATTGAGATCGTACTGGTGACCGGCAGGCGGTTCGATTTTGCGTTACCGATAGCCCAGGCGCTGCCCTGCGAATTGGACATGATCGTAAACAACGGGGCACTGGCAAAGTCGCGTAATGGTACGACGCATCTGCGATACCTGCTGCCGAGGGAAACGGCCCGTGGCGTGCTTGAATCAACCTTGGAATTTCGAGCCAATGCCGCGGTGATATTCGACCGTCCCGGATCGCGCCAGGTAATGATGGAAAAGGTGGATTGGGACGATCCCATTCGCGGGCCCTATTTCCGGCGCAACCGCGAGTACATTGGAGAGGTGGCGCCGTTGCCCGATTGCTTGAACGGCGAGAATCCCATTCAGGTAATGTACGCGGGAAAATGCAATCCGGTGCGCGCCGCGATGCAGGCGCTTTCGGGGCTATCGGGTGCGGGCGAGTTCATGCTGGCGCTGACCGAGTATGAAGACCGGGACTTTTCGATACTTGATGTCTTGTGCCCGGGAGTGACGAAGGGCAAGACTCTGAAAGAGTGGGCGCGGCGCCGCGCTATTCCGGCCGAGAGTGTGATGGCAATCGGAGACAACTGGAACGATCGCGAAATGCTGGAATTCGCGGGGTGCCCAGTAGTGATGGGTAACTGCGTGGCTGAATTGAAATCGCGTGGGTGGCCCATAACCGCGACGAACGACGAAGATGGACTGGCCGAAGCCATTCACAAATACGCACTGAAGAGCGCTGGCCGCAATTGAGACTGGAAGCTTTGAATATGACAACAGGTATTACAAAACGGCTATCGATTATGGGAGCGTTGGCAGCGGCAACGGTTTTGTGCGCCCCCAACGCGCGGGCCGATTACGCCGTGCTGCGCTCGGGACTGCGGCTGCATATCTCCGGTTACGAAAATAACGGCGCGCTGGTGCGCTTGACGGTCGACGGCGGGGTGGTTAACGTGCCGGTAGAAGACTTTATTGCTATTGAGCCCGAAGAACATTTTGACGCGTTGGCGCCGGAGCCTGTGGCGCTGACGGGCCCCTTCGCGAGCTTGATTCATGCCGCAGCGCAGAAACACGGGCTTGATGAAGCGCTGATCGCGCGGGTGATCGCCGTGGAATCGAATTTCAATCCGCGCGCTGTTTCGCGGAAGCAAGCGCTGGGCCTGATGCAGTTATTGCCGAAAACGGCGGCGCACTATTCGGTTATAAATATCTTCGATCCCGCGCAGAACATCGATGCCGGCACGCATTACCTGAAGGATCTACTGGCACGCTATCGCGGAAATTTGAATTTGGCGCTCGCCGCTTATAACGCCGGACCAGAAATGGTGGAACGTTACCGCGGGGTTCCTCCATTCGCAGAGACTCAAAATTACGTACGACAAATTACCTCCAAGACGACCTCCGTTAAAACTGCTACGTCGAAAAATTAGAGCAAACGAGTGCGGGATTTTCACAAGGATGGAACAGCGGGAACTATTGCGGATTTTGCGGCGGTGCTTGGTTTGTGGGCTGCGCAGGCGAGGGATTCTGGCCGAAGCCGGGGTTGCTGTTTCCAAAACCGCTGCTCGTTCCGATACCGCCGAAGGGACTAGACGTTCCTGCTGCTGCGCCAGCGATTCCCTGCCCTATGCCCGGCGCGGCGCCTCCACCGTTTAGCTGCTGTTGCATCGCCGCCTGCGCATCTTCGATCGGGTTCCAGATAAATTCCCAGTTAATGTACTTCTTTCCGCCGTGGTAAACCTTTTGCGACGCTACTTCGCGCTTGCACGCTACTCCCGTGAGATAAGCTCCCAAGACGGGCCCGTCCACAGGCCCTGTAGGCTTCAGCAGCGCCATTGCGGCCAGATTCGCGGTACCTAGCGCGCCGACGCCCCCTGGCTGACCCGACTGAATCGGGGAGAGGGGGTTGATTTGATTGGAGGGGTTCTGGAAATTCCCGGGGCCAGGCGAATTGCCAAATGGGCTTTGCGGGTTCTGCGGATTCTGCGGATTCTGTGGATTCTGACCGTTGGGAGACTGCGGGTTTTGTCCATCCGGCGGCAGATTCGTGGAGTTTGTGGTCCCTCCTGGACTGGACGTATCTATGCCTGTATTTGAGCCTCCGGCGGATGTTCCGTTTCCTCCCGCCTGGCCGAGGCCGCTGCCTGGGTTCTGGGCCTGCTGCCCACTCGGATTGCTGCCATTGTCAGCCAGAGCCGAAACCGGCACGCCAAGTTGTCCCGGCTGCCCATTGGCTCCGGGGAGCGGCAATTGGCCACCGTATTGATCGAGCAGAGCCATTTGCTGCAAGGTAGCGTATTTCGTGCTGCCAATGATCTGGCCGGCCGCATTCACGTAGATAAATCGCCAAGAACCGTCCGCCGGGTTGGTAGGATCTTTATACGCTTGCCGGAGAAAATGCAGCTGGGGCAAGCCCTTTTCAAGTTCTTCGAGGTCACGCGGGTACCGGCCGGTCTTATGGAAGTAAAGACGAACAGCGCGAACGTATTGATTTCCGCGCCAGATGGCTTCCGCTTCGCGTTGGCGGCGCTTTTGCGTAGCGCCCTGTTCCAGAACAACCAGGGTGGCAGCGATAAAAAAGACCATCAGTCCCAGCGCCAGTAAAAAAGCGAATCCCGACTGCGGCGAGGTCCGGTTCGTTCGAACTTTTCCGCGCGTCTTGCGAACGAAGGGACGAAAGCGCGCCGCGAGAGAAATCGAGAGCCGCGAGATCATTTCCGGCGGCTTCATTGATTCACCGCATTCGGCACATTGAGATTATTCTGTGAAGCGTCGCCGCCAGCTCCGGCGGCCGCGGGCTGCGTCATTTGAACCGTGGCGTGGCGTCCGGATGAAACCTCTTCCACGTCCGCGGAATCGTTTCCGATTTTATCCAAGCGGAAGCGGCTGAGGAATACCGATCCTTCTTCCACGACCAATACGTCTTCGCCCTGGAGAAAAAATCCCACGTGCTTGCCGCTGGCGGGCATGGAGGCATAACCGAAGAACTGAGCGGGCACAGTCACGGGCGCAGGCGGAGGCGGCGGCTCCGGCCCAATTTTCCGATATTGTTCGCGCGCGATTTCGGCGGCCGTTTTCGGAGGAGGGGGCGCAGGACCGAAGGTGAAGATGTTGCGGTGAGAGCCGGAATATTCCAGATTCTTGATCTTAGCGAGCAGGTCGAGACGCAGATGCGGCTCTTCCACATTCAACGGGTGGAAGGAGGGATCGGAGGCTAGCACGCCCGGCAGACCGGGAGTCTCGCTGCGGCTGGAAAAATAGGCATAGATGCCAATCAGCACCAAGGCCGCCAGCACATAAATCTGGGTTCGTTTCCACATCGCTCAGGTCCTGAAGTACGTACGCAACTCGAGATGCAACCGGATGCCGTTGCCGGTTGTCGCCGAGTCCAATTTCAAATCGCTCAGCAGATAGAAATATCTGGATCGTTCCAGTCCGTTGATGAACTGGATGATGGCCGGGTAATCGCCTTCGACGGTGTCCGATATCTTGACTTCCTCGACTCCACGACCCTCGACTGGTTTTTCCTGGAAAGTGATCCCGGAACTCTTCAGGTTCGCTTTGTTGGCAATGGTTCCCAGATCCTCGTCAATCGCGGAATATCCGTCGGTCGATCCCAGGAAGGCAGTCTTATAGAAGCCGTCGTATTCCTTACCGACGCCGGAGAGCGATTGGCGAATCTGTTCGCCGCGGGCGACATCGGCTTTCAACAACTTCGCCTGAAGGGCCAAACGATCGCGTTGGGAGGCCATGGCGTCCGCGCCTTCGCGTGATGTCTGCCACAGAATAAAGGCGAGGCCAAGGTCCGCAACGAACAGCGCGACGACCGCTGCGACGATCACTTTCTTCCAGATTTTCCAGGATGCATTCATGTTTAAGTGGTCGAATACCACGCGGTCAATTGCAGCGTGATCTTGTCAATCGTTCCTGGCTGGTCCTGATGCCGATCGTCGTTCACCCGCACTTCGGTAAAGACACCCGATTTTTCGAGAGCCTGCAAAAATTTGATCTTGCTGTCATCCGATTCCGCCCCGACGGTGAGCTCGACGCGAGCGCGTCCGCTTTCGAGTTTGGGGGAGATGCTGATGACCCGGACTCCTGGAGGAAGGGTCTGTTCGAGGTCCATGAAAATTTTGGTCCAAGGAAAACTACGCTGACCGATGAGTGAATTCAAAAATGCAGCGCGCTCGAGGACTTGCTGAGCCTGGGGCGTCTGAAAATAGGTTTGCAGCGCGGCCTGCTTTTGCTGATTGGCGCGAATTTCCGACTGCCAGTGGGAAATGGCCAGCCTGAGAGTGCGATTGGCGCCCCACGAACTGTAAGCGGCCTGGGCCAATAAAAGAAAAATAAGCGCACCGAAAAAGCCCAATGCAGCGGTTGCGGCAATGAACGGCCGCTTGTTCTCCAGTGGCGTAGTCGAAAGGTTAAGTCGAAGCTTCATAGTCCCTAGAGCGCGTGGCTCAGGAACCTCCGTTTAGCATCCAGCCCGATAGCGCGTCGAGATCCTCATACATCAATTGCCTGGCACCGGACTGCAAGAGCAGCGCGGTTTCAGAGTCAGCAAGGGCCCCGATGGGGCACTTCAATTCCGCCGAGAGAGCACGGCGGAATACTTCATCGCGTGCACCAAAACCGGAGATGCGGGCGCGATCCGGCAGCCCGCCCCAAGTATCCTGATAATAGGCAATGGCAGGGAAAATTTCATCGAGCATGGCTTGGGGGTCGAGCAAAAAAGCTTCACTGGACATTTCCGTGGATCGGTAGACGCAGAGCTTACCGCTATTCAGGATTACGGTGGTGAGCGTCTTACCGCACATGCGCGCGAGAAGGGTCGCGCCCTGATCGCCCAACAATGGCAAGGCAGCGAGAGTAGAACTCATCACGACACCGGCCGTAGCGCCGAGAGGCTCTAAAATTTCTTCGTACTCTCTTACGATTCTCTGGCGGGCAACGGAGGTGACAACTTCCAGGGTTCCTTCGCGGCCGCTCTGGCGCATCCAGGAGACGACTGTTTCATCCATGTCAAAGGGAACGCTTTTCTTCAGGCGCCAGCGCAGAAGCGGCAGAGCTTCATCGGTGCGACGTGGCAGGGTATCAAAGGGAAGAATAAATACGCGAACGACAGGATCAGGAATCAGCAGAGCCAGCGGAGCGTCGGAGACCGGCACGCGAGCGAAAACCTTACGCAGAGCGGTCCGAACGCCATCGGGCTGTACGACATTGGCGTCGACCGGGGAGGGCATGATGGCACCGATGGGGAGAGGCTCGATAGCGTGGGCTTCCAGGTTTCCGCCGGTTTTCGACCACTGGGCGGCGGCCACGTGAGTGGACGCGATTTCGACTACGGTGGAAGGATGCGGCATGGCGTTCAGCCAGCGCTCGAGGCGCTTCACCGGACCGATGTCGAAAAAGCGGGCGGTGAGGGTAGGGGAACTAGTCAAGAAACGTCACCTTGTTAATTTCACGCAAAGTGGTGGTGCCGCCGCGAACCTTGGCCAAACCGGAATCGCGCAAGAAGGACATGCCCTCTTCGCGAGCGACGCGTTTAATTTCAGAGGTAGGGCGGCGGTTGATGATCATTTCGCGAATGTGATCGGAGAGATCAAGCAACTCGGTAATCGCGGAACGGCCGCGATATCCGCTGCCCGAACATTCCAGGCAGCCAGTTCCTTCATAAAACGGTATGGGCGACCATTCCACCGGATCCAATCCCGATTCCTTGAGGGTTTCCGCGGTGTAATGGACTTGCTTTTTACAGTTTTCACAAATCACGCGCACGAGGCGCTGGGCCATGATGCAGTTCAGGGCGGAAACGAAATTGTAGGGTTCGACGCCCATGTTGATAAAGCGACCGATCACGTCGGTGCAATTGTTGGCGTGGACCGTGGTGAAAACCAAGTGGCCGGTGAGCGCGGAGTTGATGGCGATCTGAGCGGTTTCCTGGTCGCGGATTTCGCCGACCATTATTTTGTCGGGATCGTGACGAAGGATCGATCGCAAGCCGCGCGCGAAGGTGAGGCCCTTCTTTTCGTTTACCGGAATTTGGGTAATGCCGCGCACCTGATATTCGACCGGATCTTCAATCGTGATGATCTTATCTTCGTCGTTCTTGATTTCGTTGATGGCGGCGTACAACGTGGTGGTCTTGCCGGAACCGGTGGGTCCGGTGACTAACACCATGCCGTACGGCTCCTGAATGTACCGGCGGAAACGAACCTTGTCCGGACCGTCGAAGCCCACGACATCCAAAGTGAGGTTGCGGAATTTTTCGCTGAGGGTTTCCTTGTCCAGGACGCGCAGAACGGCGTCTTCGCCATGAACGGAAGGCATGATAGAAACGCGAAAGTCGACGAATCGGCCTTTATAACGGACGCGAAAGCGTCCGTCCTGAGGGACGCGGCGCTCGGCGATATCGAGTTCGCTCATGACTTTGATGCGTGAAAGAATCGTGGCATGCCATTCCTTGGCGAGAGGCTGCATCGCGTACTGCAGCACGCCGTCAATGCGGTACTTCACCACGACTTCGGTATTGCGCGTTTCGATGTGAATGTCGCTTGCGCGGCGTTCGAGCGCGGTGAAAATAACAGTGTCGACCAAGCGCACGACGGGACTCACGCCTGTATCGCGCGTGAGCTTGTCCATCGAGATATTCTCTTCGCTGTCTTCTTCGTCGCTGACGACCTGAAGCGTGAATCCTTCGGTCGCCTGGTCCAGCACGCGCTGTGACTGTTCAGTACGCTTCAGCAAGTCATCAATCTGTGAAGCGGTGGCCACCCTAATCTGCAAGCGTTTGCCCAGCAGCAGTGAAAGCTCGTCGGTAAGCTGCAATTGGCTGGGATCGGCCATAGCAACCATCAGGGTGGTCTCATGAGCTTCCAGCGGGACGAACTTATAGCGAAACATCAGCTCGGCGGGAATACTGCGGAAAAGCTCGGGATCAATACGCTGTTCGCGCAGATCGACAAAGGGGCAACGATAGCGCTCGGCCAGACGGCGAGCCTGATCGCGCTCGGCAGCGTCGTTTGTGGCCCCTGGAATAATCGGATTGTTGGTGGATGTAGCCATCGGGCCCTAGCTTCCGGAGCTCATCTGGATGGAGAATAAAGGCAAGTACAGTGATATCAAAATAAAGCCTACCACAACCGCCATGATCACCAAAATCGCAGGCGATATCCATATAAGGGTGCGCTGCAAACGGGTGCTTACTTCCTCTTCGTAGAACTCGGCCACGCTGGTGAGCATAGCAGCCAACGCGCCGGAAGCTTCGCCGACTTCAATCATTTCCAGGGCCAGGTCCGGAATCAGCCTGGTATCCGCGAGACTTTCGTGCAGAGTCTTGCCTTCGCGGACGCGGGCGGCCGCACCTTGAACCGAAGTGGCAATCAGACGGCTGCCAATAGCGCGGGCGGATGTTTCGAGACCGGCGACCAGTGGAGTGCCGCCTGCCAACAGCGTCGAAAGGGTTCGGACGAATTGGGCGATTTGAGATTTCAGCCAGATATCGCCGAACACCGGAATCTTGGGTTTTAAACGATCGATCGCCAGCGCACCCTGGTCCGAGCGGGTCCACACGAATATCACAGCACTGAGGACCGCAAGGGCGGCAAAAATCACCAGAAAATAATTGCGCAACGGGACCGCTATCGACAGCATGAATTGCGTAATTGCCGGCAACTTGATACCGAGATCCTGATACAGTTTCGCGAACTGGGGCATGGCATAGGTCACCAGGTAGGCCATCGTGACGATCACGGCGACAACCAGAATCGCGGGGTATATTAGAGCGGTGACCAGGGCTTTCTTAAAGCCCGTGCTGACTCGCAGGTAAGAAATGTACTGGTCCAGAACTCCGGTTAAATTTCCGCTACGCTCGCCCGCTGTGATGGCCGTAACGTAGACCGGCGGAAACGACCCCTGGACTTCCAGGGCTTCGGAAAGCAAAGCGCCGTCGCGTACCCGCTGGCGAACATCTTGCAAAACCGGCCTTAGACGCGGAGCTGCCGCGCGCTCAGCGAGAAGATCCAGAGCCCGAAGGATAGGAAGGCCGGCTTTAATCAGAGTGTTGAATTGTTGATTGAAAATCAGGAAATCGTTGACTTGAATTTTTCGGGCGCGGCTATTCGCACTGAAAAAAGCCAGAACATTGAATTCGTTCTTGACGGAAAAGACGTGGAATCCGCGTTCGGAGAGCTTCTGACGCACTTCCCCTTCCGACTGAGCCGTCTCCAATTGTTGGAAGACGCGGCCGGACGTATCTCCGACTTTACATACATATTGAGCCACAGGGTATAGACGGCCTCACCTAGGAGTCGTCTTGATTAAAGTTTAGCATACCCGGGAAAGGTTACAGGGCGCGTAACTTCAGGGTTTTCTTAAGCACAAAGGGCGCATCCGACGAAATGTGGCGCGTTCAGTGAACGGAGCCAGCCAAGGTCTCTTCGTCCACCACTGCGACGCCGGGCGGAGGCTCGAAATGAAAGTTGGCCTTGGGAATGGGTAGATTTTCTTTCCAATTGCCGAAGCGAAATTCGGTTTGAAGGTTCCCCGGCTGGCGAATTACCAATCGCACCAAGTGAGCCTCGGGATCGGACTCGATCAACACTTCCCGGATTACCGCTCCGCCAGCATCGGATTCGCCGCGGGGAATGCAGCGGAGAACCGTGTTTTCGGCGCCCGTCGCGCGGTCCTCGGGGTTCTCGTCCGTTGCCGAATCGACCGTTTTGATGCTGCGGCAAAGCCTCGCGAAGTTCGCTTTGCCTGTGAGCAACGCCAGCGGCGTTCTCCAGTCGGAACTGTCCTTAACCTTGGAACGGCTGGCGGTATGATCCGCCGGCACGTAGAACCAAACGTTGGCGCCGTCGACGACGAAGAGTTTCGATTCCGGCGATTCATATTCCCAACGCATTCGCCCCGGCCGGGAAAAGTAGACAACGCCGGATTCCGCGGAGACGCCCCCACTGCCGTCACTGTAACGCTCATAAAAGTCGGCGCTCAGGGTGTGCGCGTGTTGATATCTTTCCTCCAGCGCCCGGACTGCGGACTTCGCGTCTTCAAGGGGAACGCAATTCATGTGTAACAGCACTCCAAAAAGAATCAAGCACAGCATGGCGAAGCGATTTTATCAGGGTGAAGGTGTTCTCGGGGGCTAATAGGCTTGGTTCGGCTGATTCTGTCTATTGCAGTGGCGAGCCCGCCAGACAAGCAGCGGGGGTAGCCGCGGGCAAACCATCGGAGTTGAAGTACAAAGCCCCGGGCTCGTTCGTGCAGTAGCTGCTCTGTCCAGTGACGCCAACAAACACGGGCGCCGCAGTGACAAGATATGCGTTGTATCCTCCCGCGAGGCAGCCGGGGGCCGGGGTGGCGTTGGGCAAGCCCTGCGGCTCGTAATCGAACTGATAGCCGGTCCTTCGGTAGGGAGCAGTGCTCAAAAGCGGATCGAGCAATGCCGCCGAATTGCAGGTAGCGGGGCCGCTACCGCCCACGGTCGTAAGAGTGGGAGGGTATCCATTGCCGTAGGTAGTCGCGTACATCACCGCGGCTCCAGTAATTGCGCGCAGAGAGGATACGGCAGATGCCTGATTGGCCGCTATTCTAGCGCGCAAAAAGCTGGGAACAGCGATGGCCGCAATCACCAGAATGATGGCGACGACGATCAAAAGTTCAATAAGCGAAAAACCACGCTGCCGCGGATGCCTGGCGATGTATTGGCCCGGTAGCATTTTGTGTTGTGATTAGTCCTGAGGGATCCAACAGCGATCTACCATTCCCTTCTTTGAAAACTCAATTGTCGCGTCGAGTGTGCCGATTACCGGCGAGGCTAAACAGACCCTGAAAAGTCTCGCTCTGGTGCTAGCTTTATTCGATCTGCCCATGCCGCCACGGCGCCGGTAAAAAGAAAAAAAGGGAGGAAGTTTTTAACTTCCTCCCTTCCAAAGTTGCACTGATTTTACTGGAGTGGAGCGCCGCCAGAAGTGGTGCAAGGCGAGGCCAGGGCTGCCGCGTCGACACGAATGACCGCGCTTTCGTCGATGCAGTAATGGCTGGTGCCAGTGCTGGCCGACAGGGGGTTCTGTGCAAAGTTATAACCGGTGCTGCCCCATGCCGCACATCCGGAAGGAACCGGTCCGACGCCG